>ERZ1034952.293-NODE-293-length-46821-cov-10.844673_pt1 | contig 46821 bp, 31 predicted proteins | sample MGYA00520625_ERZ1034952 | MGnify/ENA primary metagenome ERZ1034952 (study PRJEB33766, sample SAMN09781773) | gut metagenome | biome: gut microbiome | host: Homo sapiens | place: Madagascar | study: EMG produced TPA metagenomics assembly of the PRJNA485056 data... | reverse complement strand
GTTACATCATGACAGACCGCATACGGAAATTTCACATACCCGGTATTATGCGCAAACCGTTCACACTGATCGAGCTTCTGGTAGTTATCGCGATCATCGCGATCCTTGCCTCGATGCTGCTGCCGGCGCTGAATCAGGCACGCGCCCGGGCCAGGCAGACCGACTGCCTTTCGAGCCTCAAAATGCTCGGGTTCGTCTTTCACACCTACATGGACAGCTACAACGGCTTCCTTCCGGCGGTCGCCACCGACGGCGGCCTGGTCACCTGGCGGGACCGGCTGGCGATCAGCTGCGGCATCAATGAAACCGACGGCGACGCCCGGGCCGTCCGGATGGCTGCTTCCGGCTTCTACTGCAAAGCGAACAGCGCACTCCATCCGAAAAAGGGAAAAATCATGAACTACGGCATGAACGACCGGGTCGCCTGGTATCAGACCCAGTTCGCCAAAAGCAGCCAATTCAAATATCCGTCGAAGCTCTGCCTCGCTTCGGACGGCTCCTACTCCGACGTCGGCTGGAACAGCTGGTACAACAATCACGTCAACGAAACTTCCCTCCACCTCTTCACGATCCACGGCACGGGGAATTCCGCGCAGATTCTCTATCTCGACGGACACGCCGCGGCGACCATGCGCGGCGACATTCCGGGGAACCGCAAAACGCCGTTCTGGTGGGGAAAGGACGAAGAATGAAAAAGTTCCTGCTGCTGCCGCTGCTCCTCCTCGCCGCCCTGCCCGGCTATGCCGCCGGGCTGCCGGAATCGCTCAAGACCGTGAATGCGGGGGCGTTCGACTGGAACATTCTCCGATTCCGGCTCACCCCGATTTACGGCGACTGGAAGGCCGGGCGCGTCGGACCGGCCCGGACGGACCGGAACGCCGACGGCGCCGTCACCCTGACCTCGCCGGTCGACTTCACGACCGAAAACGGTGAATACCGGACCACGCTCACGCCGCTCGGCCCGAACCGGTTCCGGCTCAAAGTCGAGCCGGTCCCGCCGCCGACGGTCAAAATCAATCTGCAGTATCTGGAAGTCTCGATCCCGGCCGGTTCCGCTGCCGCCCTCGAATACCGGGCCGCCGGAAAAGGGGAGAGGCGGAAATTCGTATTCCCGTCGGAATATGTGAAAATGGAACTGCTCCGGCAGTCCGGCGTCACCGAAAGCGTGCTCCAGCTCTCCGACGGCGAACGGGTGATCTTCCGCGGAAACGGCAGCATCTATGTACAGGACGACCGCAAGTTCGGGCAGGATACCTTCGCGCTGCGTTTCTGGTTCGGCAGGCCGCCGTTCGAGCTCGAGATCGAACGGCAGGAACAGCATTCGATCCCGGTGCCGCTGGCGGGGGCCGCCAACCGTTCATTCCGCGACGACATCGCGGATGACCGGCAGGGCGGCTGGACCGATCAGGGCGCCTCCAACGACCTGCGGATGCTGAAGCCGGGCCGGCTCCGGTTCAACAGCCTCGACTTCGACGTAATCGACGAACAGAGTGAAAATACGCCCGGTGCGATCATCGTCGCCGGAACCGACCGCGGTTTCGCCCCCGCCGAAGTCGAGCTGCCGCTGCCGCCGGTGAAGGCGCGCGGGCTTGCGCTGCTGCACGCTTCGGCCTGGACCATGCCGGGCAAGATCGGCGAACTCGAGATCACTTATGCCGACACCGGCACCGAAACCATTCCGGTCACCGGCGGCAGGGAGTGCGGCAACTGGTGGAATCCGAACGACCTGCCGAATGCGAAGGTGGCGTGGCGTTCAAGCAACCCGAGCGTTCCGGTCGGACTGTACGTTTCGACCTTTCCTCTCGGCGGCAGCGAACCGCGCCGCATCCGCTTCCGGAGCACCAACCCGGTTTCGGCCTGGATGATCGCCGCCGTCACGCTGACCGGACAGCCGGTCCTGCTGCCGGACCACCTGCCGCAGCCGCTGGTCGCGGCGGAGAACGATCAATGGGTCCGGCTCGACTACCGGCGCAGCATCACGCCGGGCAGTCCGCTCGACTTCTCGTTCATCGGAGCGGACGAGGCTCCGGCCGGCAAATACGGCCATGCGATCGTCGCCGCCGACGGCTCGATCGGCTTCGAGCAGGCGCCGGAGAAACACTTCCGCGTCTACGGCACGAACCTCTGCGAAACGGCGCTCTTTCTCGAAAAGCCCGAAGTCGACCGCCTCGTGCGGTTCCTGCGCTCGCACGGCATCAACACCGTGCGCTTTCACCACCATGACAACGGACTCGTCGACCCGGCCGCGCCGGATTCGGTCACGCTGAACCCGGCGAACCTCGACAAACTCGATTATCTGTTCGCAAAACTCAAGGAGAACGGCATTTACATCACCTTCGACCTCTACACGAGCCGCAAGCTCAAGCCCGGCGACAAGCTGCGATTCCTCGAAAAATATCCGAAGCTCAGCCACAAGCATGCGCTGATCCTGTCGAGAGAGGGAGTTGAAAACTGGAAGGCCTTCACGAAACAGTGGATGAGCCACGTGAACCCCTACACCGGCCTGAGCTGGGCCGAAGACCCCGCCATCCTCTTCGTGAACCTCGTCAACGAGGACACGCTCTCGTATGTCTGGAACTCCGAACCCGTGAAATCCGTGTTGACCGAACTTTTCGGCGACTACTGCCGCAGGAACGGCATCACGGACACCCGGGTCAGCTTCGGCAACCACCACTTCGCCCGCTTCCTGCACGACACGCATACAGCCTATCTCGACGAGATGACCCGCTTCGTCCGGGAAGAGGTCGGCGCGAAGTTTCTGCTGACCGGCTGCAACTACAACGGCAACAGCGCGACGACGCTGCTGCGCGACCGGTTCGATGTCGTAGACGACCACGGCTATCACGACCACCCGGCCTTCCCGAAGCACCCCTGGGCGCTGCCGCACAGTTACAGCCAGCTTTCGACGATCCCGATGGAGGCTCCGCTGCCGGGGCATCTCGTGCCCGGACGCATTTACGGAAAGCCGTTCTTCGTAACCGAGTTCAACCTCTGTGCGCCGAACCGGTTCCGGGCCGAGGACGGTCCTCTGGTCGGCGCCTACTCCGCGCTGCAGGACCTGAGCGGCCTCTACCGGTTCAACTTCTCGAGCACGCGCTACCGGATCAACCGGCTCGACACCGGAATCATCGTCTTCGAGTCGGTGAACGACCCGGTCATGCAGCTTTCGGACCGGATTTCGGCGGCGCTTTTCCTGCGCGGCGACGTCAGGACCGCGCCGGAAAAGTACGGCTTCACGATTCCGCGCGACTTCTATTCGGAACGGCGCGACACCGGTTTCCCGAACATCCGTCCGCTGCGGCTGATCACGCGGATCGGCGCGACCTTTGACGACCGGCCCGTGCCGGGCGTGAGGCCGTTCGACCGCATTGCGGACCCGCATATCGCCGAACTGCTGAAGCAGTTCCGTGAAACCGGCGTTGCGGTCAGTTCGACCGGCGAGCTCCGGCTCGACACGAAGCGGGGAACCTTCACCGTCGAAACGCCGCGCGCGGCGAGCGTGACGCTGCCGGAGGGAACGCTTTCGAGCGGAACCCTGACGGTCTCCGGCGCGGACACCTTCCAGACGCTCACGGCGATCTCGCTGGACGGGAAAGCGCTGCGGGAGAGCAGTTCGATCGTGCTGCTGCACCTCTCGGACGTGATGGCGACGGGAACCCGCTTCGCCGATCAGGACCGCAAAATTCTCGAAAAGACCGGAACGGCTCCGCTCCTGCTGCGGCGGGCGGCCGGAAACGTCGAACTGCGGACCGCATCGCCGCTTCGGGTCACGGCGGTCAACATGCAGGGGGACGCAGTCGGAGAGATCCCGGCGGAGTGGAAGGACGGGCTCCTGCGCTTCCGCGCCGACAACGGCGCGTTTCCCGGCGGCCTGGCCGGCTACCACCTGAGCGGAACAGAATAAGACGAAGCGGCCGGGCACGCCTGCAAACACGTCCGGACGGAGACGCGCCCCGGCAGGGGCGCGCACTCCAGCAGCACAGCAAGGAAATCCCGGCGGGGAACGCAGGCCGCGAAGTGCGGCCGCGCACGTTCCTTCCGACAGCCCCCCGGAACCGGCGTTTTTTACTTCGCGTACACCTCGATCTCGTCGAGACCGTACTCTTCTCCCGCCGCCGGCTCCTCGCAGGTAACCCGGACAAAGCCGAAGCGTTTCGGCGCGAATGTGATCGTCCTCGTCTCCCCCGCCTTGCCATCCGCCTGTTTGTATACGGAACTGAAGTTCTTTCCGTCCTCCGAAATCTCAACCGTGTATTTCTTCGCCGCGGTCTTTCCCCAGTTCAGCACGATTTTCCCCGCCGTGCGGACACTGCCGAGCTCCAGCATGATCCACTGCGGCTTGGTTCCGGCGGCGACGATCCAGCCGGTCCCGGCCATGCCGTCCGAAGCGAGCGGCGGCAGGTTGTCCGGCAGCGCGCCGCTCGCACTCATCCTGCACCGGAACGCAAGGTTCTGCACCGGCGGATAAACCTCGACCTCCCAGAGCGAAAACCCGTAGTCGGTCAGCCGTTCACGACAATCGACCCGCACATACCGCGCCGTCCGCGGACGGATATCGATGACCCGGTACGCTCCGAGTTTGCCGTCTTCTTCCGTAAACACATCCGTGTAATGTTCGTTGTCGTCCGAAAGCTGGACCGCATAACGCATCCCGGCGGAACGCTCCCAATTCAGCACGATGCGCCCGATCCGGCGCGGCGTGCCGAGATCGAGCGTGATCCACTCGTCATCCGTCTTGCCGGAGGACCAGCGCGTGGCCGCCACCCCGTCGACCGCCAGGTCGGCCGGATACTTCGGCAGTTCGATCGAACTGGCGAACACCTCGCAGTTCAGCGCATAATTCGGATAACCGGCGGCGAATCCCGTCACCGCCGCTGCCATCGCAATCATGACCAGACATTTCTTCACGTCCGCACGCATCCTTTCCGCATTCATCGGTTACAAATTGCGCAGCCGCACGCACGTCCGGCGGGCGTCAGCGAGAATCTCCTCTTCCCCGTCGATCCTCCGGTTTTCCATCAGAATCCGCCCGTCGCAGATGACCGTGTCGATCACGCTCGAATCGGCCGAGTAGACCAGATTCGCAGCGAGATGGTAGTCCGGCGTCATCAGCGGATGGGCGAGGTCCACCAGCAGCGCGTCGGCAAGCTTCCCCTCCCCGATCAGACCGGCGTCGATTCCGAACGCCTCGGCACCGGCCCGCGTCGCGGCGTGGAGAATGTCGCCGTCACGCCCGGCAGTCGGTTCGCCCGATTCGTTCTTGGCCGAAAGCGCCGCGAACTTCATCTCCTCGAGCATCGAAAGATTGTTGTTCGAAGCGCAGCCGTCGGTCCCGAGCGTGAACCGGCAGCCGCCGAGCTCGACCGCCTTGTGATAGCGGAACTGCCCGGAAGCGAGCTTGAAGTTCGAACACGGACAATGCGATATCCAGCTTTTCCGCTCCCGGATGATGTCGATATCCTCATCCGAAAGATGGACCGCATGCGCCAGCACGGTGCGCGGCCCGAGCACTCCGAGCGAATCGAGATACGCGACCGGCGACATGCCGTGCGCGCCGACGCACTCCTCCACCTCGCGCGCCGTCTCGCTCGCGTGGATGTGGATCACCCGCCCGGTCCGCGCGGAATCCTCGGCGACCGCCCGCAGGATCGGCTCCGCGACGGTGTAGACCGCGTGCGGCGCATAGGTGACGGAAATCCGCCCCGAGGAGTCGTCGCCGAGCTCGAGCAGCTCCTCGTTGCAGCGCCGGTTGCGCTCGAGCACTTCGCCGTCGGAGCCGGAGATATACAGCAAACCGACAGCGGCCCGCAGCCCCATCTCCCGGACCGCCCGCACCGTGTCGGGCTGATACCAGTACATGTCGTTGAAAAATACCGTGCCGGTCCGGATCATCTCAAGCGCCGCAAGCCGGGTGCCGATGCGGATATCGTCCCCGGTCAGCTTTGCCTCCGCCGGCCAGACGTAGTCGTTGAGCCAGGTGAAAAGCTCCATATCGTCGGCATAGCCGCGCAGCAGCGTCATCGCGGCATGCGTGTGCGTGTTGTAGAAGGGCGGCACGATCGCCTTGCCGGAGCCGTCGATCACCCGGGCCCCTTCGCATTCGATGCCGGGAGCGATGCGGACAAACCGGTTTCCTTCAATCAGGACATCAGTCCCTCCGCCGTCGAGCCGCACATTTCTGATCAGAAGCGAATTCATCATCTCCGTTCCATCCGTTCGAGTTCGGGAGCGACCGATCCGGCCGCGCGCACCGTGTTGAGTATCTTCTCCTCCAGCGCCTTCGAAGGACGGTTGAGCCCCGGAGCAAGGGCGCCGCCGAGCACTTCGAGCGCACCGTAATTGTCGAGCGCCATGGTCGGGTCGATATATTTCAGGTGGGTCGGCTCCTCCAGCACGAAATTCAGCGGAGACTTCGCGTTCAGCACACGCTCCGCGGGAACCTCCGGCCCGAACTCGTCCTCGACGCCCATATTGGCGATCAGCGCAGGGCCGTTCACCAGTATCGACAGGTCGAACCGGCCGCAGAGGGCGCCGCGGATGCCGGTCGCACAGACCACGCACCAGGCATCCGCCACGGCTTTTTCTATCCCGGCCCGGTCGGAAAGGTCCACAATCGAAGCGCCGAAGGGAGGCTTGACCTTTTCCGCATCATCGACGACGATGACTTCGGCCCCCCCTTCCGCCGCATACAGAACCACGCCGGAACCGACCTTGCCGCAGCCGAACACCACGATCCGCCGGCCCGAAAAATCGCCGTATCCGAAGCGGGCCATGCCGCGCCGGAAACCGTCGCCGGTGCCGAGCGCGGTCTCGATCTCCTTGATTCTCCCCTCGTCGGCCAGAAAGACCGGCTGCCCGCAGTCGCGGTAACGGTACATGCCCGAGCGGGTCAGCTCGACATAGCCGTACTTCGCCCGCACACCGGCATTCGCCCCGGCGCAGTCGAGGACGACGTCGTAGAGCTCTCCCGGCAGCGGATCGTCCGTCACCCGGACGCCGCTCTCCCGCAGCCGCCCGACCACGGCCGGATCGTACGGAATTCCGCGCCCGAAGCCGACGGTCAGCTCGGCGCCGGCCTCCAGCAGCGCGACATGCTTCATCATCGTATTGCGGAATACCGGCGTCGCATCGAACACCATGCGGCCGGCCAGCGGACGCGATGCGCCCCAATCGCGGATCTGCTCCCCCAGAGCCGGAAACTCATCCGGCCGGTAAGTTTTCAACAGTTCGCGGTAAATTGCTTCACTCTTCATTCGACTCTCCGGAATGCCGACGTCCCGAGCCGGGAGCGGCTTTTCAGGTTTTCATCTTCCCGACGAGAGTATAACGTACCGCAAAACCGGCGAAAGCGCAAATGCTTCCTCCCCGAATTCCGCAAAAAGAGTGCAGAAAAATGTCCGTTCGCCCGCTCCTCCCGGCGATGTTCCCTCCCCGGAGCGAAAATATTTTTGAAAAAAAGACGGAAGAGCCCTTGCTTTTCAAACGATTTTACTGCATAATTAATTACAAGAACTCTCTGAGAGAGTCGGTACACAAAGGAGTTTTCCGCACCGATGAGAAGCATCTCGAAAAGCGAAGCCGTCAGGAACCTGATCATCGAAGACATTCACGCCGGCTGGTACGCCAGCGGCGACGCGCTGCCCTCGATCGAAACGCTGGCCAAACGCTTCGAAGTCAGCAAAAACACGGTTTCACTCGCTCTTTCCGGGCTGCGCGAAGCCGGGATCGTCAGGCTCGAACACGGCAAGGCCACCCGGGTGACCGGACAGCTCTTCAAACGCCACGTCGAAGTGATCGTCTACGGCCAGTACCCGGCCCTGCATGATCCGTTCTGGGGAGAATTCACCCGCGGCATCGAGGACGAACTCAGGGAGCACGCCGACGTCACCTTCCGCCAGACCTCGCTGGTCGAATCGTTCCTGTGGACCGGGGAGGAGATTCCGGAGCATATCCGGCGCGGCGGCCTCCTGCTGCTCGGCACGGCCTCCGAAGAGTTCGTCCGGCGGATCAGGCAAAGCAGAATTCCGTTCGCGCTCGTCTTCGATGCGAATCCGGCCGGAAAATATCCGTTTTTCAGCGTCGACCTCGAGCCGGCCATCGACGAAATCGTCGCCCGCTTCGCCCGGGCCGGATGCAGCCGGGTCGCCTACATCGGCACCGAAGGCGACCACAATATGGGCCGCGAAAACATCAACCGCCGCAAACATCGGCTCTTCAACGCGGCGCTCGAACGGCACGGGCTGCCCGTGCTGCCGGAACTTCACTCCGACTGCCTGCACTTCATGCGCTGCGGTTACCGCGCCATCCGGGAACTCCTCGAAAAACACCGGGCGCCGGATGCCGTCTTCTTCGCTTCGGACGTTCTCGCGCCGGGCGGCTACAAGGCCCTGCATGAAGCCGGACTGCACGTACCGGAGGACGTCGTCGCCGCCGGATGCGACAACCTCGAAATCGGCGATTACGTCGTGCCGCCCCTCACGACCATCGAATTCGACCGTTACGGGATCGGGCGGGCAGCCGCATCCGGGCTTGTCGCCCGGCTGCACGGGCGGGAAAGCATCCCGTCCCGCTTCTTCCCCGCAGCAATCGTCAACCGGGAATCGTTTCCCATACAACACTCGTGATACAAAGGAGACGGTATGATGAAGAAATTTACCTTGATCGAACTGCTTGTCGTAATTGCGATCATCGCGATTCTCGCCTCGATGCTGCTGCCGGCGCTGAATCAGGCGCGCGGCCGGGCGAAGGACATCAACTGCGTCAGCAACCAGAAACAGCTCGCGCTCGGCTGCATCCAGTATTCGGAGGATCACAACGGCTTCCTACCGCTCTACGGCGCGTCGACCAGAACCAACCCGGTCTACGCAAAGTGGCAGACGCTGATCCTGCCCTATGTCTATCCGGGCGTCCCAGTCGGAACCGACAACAACGCCTACCTGCAGATCGCCGACGGCAAGGCAAAGCCGCGCGGGCTTTTCAAATGCCCGAGCGCGACCCCGACGGCGGAAACCATCGCGGCGCAGCAGAGCAACAACTACGGAATCAACCTCTACATCTCGTGCATCTCCCCGTCCGACCCGAACTATCCGCTCGGCGCCGCGCTGAAGCGGATCAAGAACCCGAGCCAGCGGTTCATGATCTCGGATATGCAGGACCTCACGAACGCGAACGAACCGCGGATCATGAACAAGAACGACTTCGGTTTCCGCCACATGGGCGGCAGGGGCGCCGTGATCGGCTATGCGGACGGCCACGTCAGCGCCATGAACAGCGACGGCATACCGGCAGCCGGCTGGTACGTCTACTTCTGGGGACAGGCGGTCGCAAACTGAAAGGAGCCGATTCCGATGCATCACCGCGACATGCGCAAAATCTTCCCGGCCGACAGCGGCGAAGTGCTGCTGAATCCCGGCATGGGTTACCTGTTCCTCCAGCGCGGACACCGTAAAGTCCGCTTCGACGAGCTTGCTCCCGGAGAATGGTTTCTCTCCCGGCCGCTCTCCGACAAGATCATCTTCGACGTCGCCTGGAGCGTCGTCGAACCGGAAGAGGGCCGCTTCGACTGGGAGAATCCGGCGTGGGAAGGCTGCATGCAGAGCTGGATCGACGCCGGATTCAAGGTCGGGCTGCAGATTCGCGGAATGGGCGCAAACGGCACTTTCCGCAATGACGGAACGCCGCAATGGGTCTTCGACGCAGGAGCAGGATTCATCGACGAACCCGGTCCTCCGGACGGGCCGCCGCGCCGCTACCCGGTCTACTGGGACCCGGTTTATCTCGAAAAAAGCGCGAATTTCATCGCGGCCTTCGGCGAACGCTACAACCGCAATCCGGCAGTCGAGATGGTCTTTCAGGGGTTTCTCGGCCATTTCGGCGAGATGCATCTGTCGGAGCACACGCCGATCCGCCCCTGGGCCGAAGCCGGCTTCACCCTCAAACGCTACACGGCGGCGCTGAAACACCTGACCGGCGCATTCAAGGCCGCCTTCCCGGACAAGCCGATTTTCCAGGAGCTCGGGAACCCGAGCTACAACACCCCCTGCCCCGGCTGCGGCGCGGAACCGATTTCGCTCGTGCAGGCGAAGGAGCTCGTGCCGTACCTCGTTTCGGAGGGGATCAACCTCAAATACAACGGGCTCGGCGCCAACTGGGACCGCTGGGGGAGCGACCCCTTCATCGAAGGATGGTACGTCGACTACTGCCGCGCCTATCACGACCGGGTCAGGCTCATCGTCGAAAACATCGCAACCTTCCATGCTCCCGCCGAGCTCGAAACGCTGCGGCGCTGTCACGCCTCCTACACGAACCGCGGCGGCGAGCTGCCGGGACTGCCGGAGTGCCGGATCGGCGAACTCGACGACGACTGCTTCCGCCGCATGGAAAACTACGATCCGCTCGGCAAGCGCCACTACCTCGACGGAACGCGCGGCAGACCGGAGCTCCGGCAGCGCGTGCAGTACGACGCAGCCCGCATCGCCGGCTACCGCCTGCTGCCCGCCGAGCTCCATTATCCGGCAGCGCTCCGGCCCGGCGAAACCGCCGTGCTGACCAGCTACTGGGAGAACCGCGGCGCCGCCAAGCCGCACGACGACTTCGGCATCCTCTACGCCCTCGTCGCCGAGAACGGCGAAACCGTCTGGGAGAGCGTGACCGCCCCCATCCTGCCGACCTCCACACTCGCCTGGGCGCCGGGGGAACGAACCGGGGAACGCACGGAACTGCACCTGCCGCCAGGCCTGCCGCCGGGACGTTTCCGGCTGGCTGTCGGCATGCGCCGTCTCGCCGACCTCCGGCCGATCCGGCTGCCGCTCTACGGCGGAGACGGCTTCCGGTACGACCTCGGCCCGATCGAACTTGCAAAGGAACCGCTTTCATGAAATCCGCAATTTCCGTCTGTCTCGTCTGTCTCGCCCTTCTGCCGGCCGCCGTCCCCGTTCCCGCAGCGGAGGACGAAACATTTCCGCCGGTCGAACAGCTTCCCGCCGAAGTCGTCCTCGCTCCTCAGCCGGAGGTTGCAGTCGACGCGGACGGCAACTATCTGGTGAACGGCCGCATCCGCTACCTGCTCGGCGTGCAGAGTGTCACCGGCAGCTCGGCCGACGACATCGCTCCGACCAGCGGCTACGACGCAAGCCTGAAATGGCTCTACGAGGAACCGCTGACCTATCGGAACGCGCAGCGCCTCGGCTTCGACACGGTCGCCGTTTTCACCGCCACCGACTGGATCAGGCGAATCTTCCCGGAATTCCGCGACAAGGCGTTCTCCGAAAAAAACAAGGCGGCCGGGAAAGCCGTGCAGACGAACGGGCTGCCGACCCTTGTGGACTTCACGGCCTTCCCGTGGGGCCACGGAAAAATCGCCGAGGATCCGGCATTCGCCGCCCGGCTGCCGGAAGGAGCAGTCAACGAATACCGCTCCCGGGCCAACAACCACTGGGTCCCGTACAATCCGTTCCATCCCGAAGGAAAAAAACTCTACCGCATGATCTGGGAAGCGGGCGTCCGGGAGCTGCAGCAGGGCGGCAATCCGCTCATGCTCTGCGAACTCTTCAACGAACCGGCCTACGACGACCCGAGTCCGTACAACCGGAAGCTGTTCGCCGGATTTCTCGAAAAACGGTACGGCACGCCCGGGGCGATGAACCAGGTCTACGGCAGCAGCTACCCGGATTTCGCATCGGCCGCAAACTTCAGGACCGCGAATGAGAACCGCGGGCTCTTCGTCGACTGGTCGAAATTCATGGAATCCGGCTTCATCGAGCTTACGAAGCTCGGCGTCGAAACCATCCGCGGCCTGGCTCCCGATGCCCGGCTCTGCTTTCAGGTCATGGGCGGCAGCTATTACCGCAGTTTGCCGCGCTCGAACATGAATCTCTTCGAAATCAACCGGCAGCTCGACGCGATCTCGCTGCCGACCGGCGGCGGCGTCTCGATCGAACCGGCGGCGGGCTACGACGCGCCGCCCGAGTACGCGGGTTCGGCTCCGGCGGTCCACTCCGGCGTCACCGAAGGAATCCTGATGCGCGCCTTCTTCCGGGCGCTGGCCGACGGCAAGCCGATGCACAACCCCGAGGCGTACACAGGCAGCAACTACCGCTCGACCCTGAACCGGATCTGGCTCGACTTCGTGCGCGGCTCGAACGCGACCTACCTCTTCGAGTGGTCGAAGCGCGCCTGGGACTGGGAACCGGCCGGAAGCGAAGAGGGCGGCAGGCGCATCGCCGAAAAGTTCCCGTGGATGATCCTGAACCCGTACGCCTATCCCGCCGCCGACTTCCGGTCGATCATGGACGCCAAAAAGGAGATCTTCCGTTTCGCCGAATACTTCGCGCCGCGCAGCCGGAACATTCCGTGTGAAACGGCGGTTCTGCTTTCGCACCCGACCGAACGCATGGCCGGCGCCGTGCCGATTCCGGCCCGGAACGAGATCACGACGGCCGCCGGAGCGCTCGCCTTCACGCACCGCCCCTTCGACGCGGTGCTTGAGGAGCAGCTGCCCGAAGGCCGGCTCGGTCGATACAAAGCGGTCGTCGCCGTCGGCGTCCGGAATACGCTGCCGGGTACCGCGGAGGCGCTGCGGCGTTTCGTCGAAGCAGGCGGCATCCTCATCGCCGGGCGCGAATTCATGACCGAGGACGAATACGGCCGCCCGTCCGACGCCGCCGGACTCTTCGCCGGACTTTCGTTCGAAAAAAACGAAAATGCCGGGCTCGAAGAAATCTCGTTCGCCGTCCCCCGCCCGGCCGCCCTGCCCGGCAGGCTTGCCGGACGCAACACGGTCCGGATGAAACTCTCCGGCAATTGGAAGGTGCTCGGCTCGTGCGGAGACACGCCGGCCTTCGCCGTCCGCAAGCTCGGCCAAGGCGCCGTCTACGTATTTACGCCGCAGCTTCAGGATTACGCGCTCGGAGCGCTGCTCGGCACCGCGCTTGAGCGGCACGGCATCCGTCCGGCGCTCGATCTTGTCCGCCATCCGCAGGGGGATCTTGCGGTCAATGTCGAAGCGCACGCCGCGAAGCGCGGCGGCACGACGCTGTTTTACCTGTTCAACTGGGACGGCTACCCGAAGCTCGTCGAACTCGCGCTCCCGCCCGGAAGCTCCGCCGCGGATTTGATCCGCAACCGGGCGCTTCCGGTGCGGAACGGCCGGGCGCTCCTGCTGCTCGAATCGCAGAACCGCGCGATAATCGGCGCCGGCGGCAAAGCGGAGCTTGAAGCGGCTTTCGGCCCGCTCCCTCCGCTCACCCGCTCCGAGCTGGAACGGGAAGCCGATGCGCTCGCGGCCGCCGTCCGGGCCGAAAGGGCCGCCCGCGCCGCCGCCGCTTTCCGTTACGAGGTCGATCCGGCGCAGACCGCGCCGCTCGATCTGCGGGAGCACTGCAACCGCGGCTTTGCGGACAGCGTCGCCGGCGACGGCAAAGGCGGCTGGACCGATCAGGGCCGCGACAACTCGCTCGGCGGCGTGCCGTGGGGAACCCTGGAATTCCTCGGCGTGCCGTGCGAGCTGATCCGCTTCGACCAGAACGACAACCGGACCTGCATCATGCTGCATTCGAAATCGGTCCGCAGCGAATTGCCTGTCTCGGTCGAAAACATCCCGGTCAACGCGAAAGTGCGGTCGCTCGTCTTCTTCCACACCGCCGCCTGGTTCCAAAACGGCAGGGAGGCCATGCGCTACCGCATCCGCTACGCTTCGGGGCGGACGCTCGAACTCCCGGTCGTCTGCGGGGAGAACATCGGCGACTGGTGGATGGGCAGCGCGAATTACGCGGTCAACCATCTCGTCGCCTGGAAGAACAGGGAAAACCGCGGCTTTTACGGCTGGCGCTGGGTCAATCCGGCGCCGGAGGACGAAATCCGCTCTTTCGACATCGTCGGGAACGACGGCGAAATCGTCCCCGCCGTGCTTGCGGTTTCGGCGGAACGGTACGACGGCAGAGCGGCGGCCGTTCCGGTCCGCATCGGGCAGCCGGCACTTTCCGGCTTCGGCGGCGTCGCTGCCGAACAGCGCGACGGGCTCGTCCGGGCCGTCGTGACGGAGAAAACCGGCCCGTGGGGCGGCCTTATGCTGCATGCGAAGGATTTCCGTCCGCTCGTCCGCAGACCGGGCCTGCTTGAGCGCGGCACGCTCCGCTTCGAGGTCAACGGCGGGTGCGATCAGTTCGGCAATGCGCGCGGCGGGCAGAAAATTCAACTGACGCTTCTTGCCGCCGGCCGCGATTTCCGCCAAAACAGGCACGGCGCCATGCAGAATCTCGAAAACGGGCTTGCGGAGAAGGCGGTCGACAACGACCCGGCGACATTCCAGGAGGTCCGAATCCCGCTGTCGCGGTTCGGAAAACTCCCGGAAAATGCGAATGGACTCTTCCTCCAGCTTCGCGGCGACAATTCAAGCGGATTTGAAATCCGCGACATCGTCATCGAACTGCCTGAGGAGGACGATCCGCCGCCGGTTCCGGTCAGGACCGAACGGCTCCTGCCGGTGAATCCGAAGGAACTGTATGCGATCGGCCAGGTCCGGGTGCAGGCGGAAAACGGCGGAGTTGCCGTACAGACCGCGACCGAAAGCGGCCCGTGGTCCGGCTTCATCACCCATTTCGCCCCCCTGCCGGACATCACGCCGGAAGAGTGGAAAAACGGCTCGCTCGAATTTGAGCTCGACGGCGGCAAAACCGGCGGCCAGCAGCTTCAGTTCACGCTGTCGGACCGCCGGACGAAACAGAACTCCCGGCAGGTCTCCGCCGGAAAAATCGTCCCGGGCAGACAGACCGTGACGCTGCCGCTCGGCGCCTTCGCCGTCGACGGCAGGGCGCCCGAAGTCACCAGCCTCATGGTCCAGTTCCAGGCCGACAAAAGCGGAATCGCCCCGTTCACCATGGGCCCGGCCAGAATCGTCACGGTAAAATAGCTTACAGCAGCCGGAGCTGGATCATATCGTCGTTTTCATCGACGTCGCCCTTGCGCCGCCGGGCTTTGACCGTCTGGCGCGGCAGCGCCGAAATTGCGTCGCGCGGCGCATCGGCGGCCTTTTCGAGCAGCTCGAGGATCACGTTGGCGCGCTCGATGACCGGCTGCGGAATTCCGGCCAGCTTCGCGACATGGATTCCGTAGCTGCGGTCCGTGCTGCCCGGCACGATCTGCCGCAGGAAGATGATCTGGTCGCCGTACTCCTTCACCGCAACGTTGTAGTTGTTGACGCCGCGCCGGGTCTGGGCGAGTTCGGTCAGCTCGTGGTAGTGCGTCGCAAACTGCGTGCGGCAGCGGCAGGAGGGGTCGTCGTGCAGGAACTCCGCGACCGCCCAGGCGATCGAAAGCCCGTCGAACGTGCTCGTGCCGCGGCCGATCTCGTCGAGAATGACCAGGCTCTTCGGCGTCACATGGTTCAGGATGTTCGCGGTTTCGACCATCTCGACCATGAAGGTGCTCTGGCCGCGCGCCAGGTCGTCGGCCGCGCCGACGCGCGTGAAAATCCGGTCGACCAGCCCGAGCTCCATCGACTCGGCCGGAACGAACGATCCCATCTGCGCGAGCACCACCAGCAGCGCAGTCTGCCGGATGTAGGTCGATTTGCCGGCCATGTTCGGCCCGGTGATCAGCATCATGCGGTTGCGGTCGCCGTCGAGCAGACAGTCGTTCGGCACGAATTTGTCCGTCCCCATCGCCGCATCGAGCACGGGGTGGCGGCCCGCCTTGACGATCAGCCGGTCGTCCTCGAAAATGCGCGGGCGGCGGTAGCCGTGGAGCCGGGCGCACTCGGCGAGGCTCGCAAGCGCATCGACTCCGGCCAGCGCGTCGGCGGCGGTCTGAATCCGGACGGTGTATTGAAGCGCAAACTCCCGCAGCTCCTGAAACAGCTGCGCCTCGAGCGCCTTCGCCTTCTCCTCCGCGCCGAGGATCTTGCTTTCGAGCTCCTTGAGCTCCGGCGTGATGAACCGTTCGGCGTTGACCAGCGTCTGCTTGCGCACGTAGTCTTCCGGCACCATCGAAAGGTTGGCTTTGCTGACCTCGATGTAGTAGCCGAAAACCGAGTTGTACTTGACTTTCAGCGACCGGATGCCGGTCCGTTCCTGTTCCCGGAGCTGAATCTGCGAAAGCCACGCCTTGCCGTCGGTCGCGGCGCTGCGGAGCTCGTCGAGCTCCGCATTGTAGCCGGCCCGGATCACGCCGCCGTCGGAGAGCTGCGCCGGCGGATTCTCCGCGATCGCGCTTTCGATCTTTTCGACCAGTTCCGGAAAGAGCTCGAGCCGGCCGTTCAGCGTTTCGAGCAGCGGAACATTGAAATTCGCGAGCAGGCTCTTGACCCCCGGCAGAACATCGAGCGACACGGCCAGCGTCTGAAGATCCCGCGCGTTCGCGTTGCCGACGTTCAGCCGCCCGACGATACGCTCGAGGTCGCGCACGACGCCGATCGTTTCGCGCAGCTCGGCCAGCGTCAGCGGATCGTCCCGGAAGGCGCCGACCGCATCGAGCCGCGCGACGATCGCATCATGGTCGCAAAGCGGGCGCAGCACCCAGTTCCGCAGTTTGCGGCCGCCCATCGGGGTTTCGGTATGATCGAGCACGCCGAGCAGCGAACCGTTTTTGCCGGTGCCGAACATCGTCTCGACCAGCTCGAGATTCCGCAGCGAAATCGAATCGAGCTCGAGCGAGGAATCCAAACTGTACAGCTCGATCCGGCAGATGTGCGAAGCATCCTGCCGGAGATTTTCGGTCGCGTAACGCAGCACGGCCCCGGCGGCGGAGACCGCATCGGGCAGATCCCGCAGCCCGAACCCGTCCAGCGTGCCGACCTTGAACTGGCGCTTCAGGAAATCCTCGGCGAAGGAGAAATCGAAATAATCGTTGTCCACCGTGGTCCAGAGCAGCTTCGTGCGCGGTTCGGGGCGGGCTCCCTCCTCCTCGTTGAACCGGGCGTCGAGCCGGTGGCTGATCACGCACTCGCGCGCGCCGAGCCGGTTGAATTCCGTGGCGAGCTTGTCGTTCCCGGCGATCCGGCAGACCCGGAATTCGCCGGTGCTGATGTCGAGGCTGGCGAGCGCCCACACGTCTTTGCCCTGCACGAGACAGGTCAGATAGTTGTTGCAGGAGGGGGAGAGCAGCGCGTTGTCGACGATGGTTCCGGGCGTGATGACCCGGGTGATCTGCCGCTTGACGATCCCTTTCGCAAGGCGCGGGTCCTCCATCTGCTCGGCGATGGCGACCTTGACCCCCGCCGCGACGAGCCGCGGCAGATAGGTGTCGAGCGCGTGATACGGAAATCCGCACATCGGGTAGCCCTGCCGCCGGGTCAGGGTCAGCTCGAGCACCGAGCTGACCTTCTCCGCATCCTCGAAAAACTCCTCGTAAAAGTCGCCGAGCCGGAACAGCAGGACCGCATCGGGCGGAATCGACGCCTTCGCCTCGCGATACTGCTGCATCATGGGGGTGAGATTAATGTCTGCCATAATGCTCCAACAGTGCTTCCGCGTTCCAATATTTATCCCCGCCCGCAATCCGCAGCACGCGCCCGAAGAAGCAGGAGTGGTAGTCGCGGCCGGGATACCGGGATTCGATCAGGCTCTTGTCGCAGAAATCCCGGCCGTGCAGCGCGGCGCGGCAGGTTTTCCGGCATTCGATCACGAGTTCGGCTTCGGCGATGGCCGGCGCTTCGACCCGCCCGGCTTCAACGGCCGTGAAGCCGGCGGCGGCGAGCTTGTCCGGCACATCCCGCCCCGAAACGGCGCCGAGTTCCGCGACGGCGTCGCGGTAACGGGAGTCGAAAACCGACAGCGTGAACGTGTCGTACCGTTCAAGAAGCTCGAAGGTGCGGCGCTGCGGACGAACCAGCACCATGACCGCCGGCTCTCCCCAGAGAAAACCGAGAAATCCGCCGCCGACCGCCATCGCATTATATTCGTTCGCCGCAAAATCTCCGGCGGCAAGCACGAGGTGTTCCTCCTTCCAGATGCGGAACGCATCGCAGTTGAAGTCGGAAAAGGCGATCTCTTTCCAACGATCCGAGTTCGGCATAATCATTTCTCCCGCTGAAATTCAAGTTCGACCGCGACCGACCGGGCATGCTGCGCGGCGCCCGGCTTGTCGATCCTGACCTTCGCGCGCCGCACCGCGTCATATTCGAGCACGAGGCGGCCGACCGCTCCGGCCAGCGCCTCGATGAGCTTGAACGACGAGCCGGCCGCGAGAGCCTGAATCCGCTCTTCGATCTCGGCGTAATTGACCGTATCGGCGAGTTCGTCGCTCCGGGCCGCTTCTGCCAGGTCGGTTTCGAGCTCGACGTCGATCGTGACGCCCTGTCGCCGTTCCCGTTCCGCCGGGTAACAGCCGATGATCGCATTGACCCGCAGGCCGCTGATGAAAATCCTGTCCATAAAAAATCCGTCATTCGTTGAGTTTGTAACGCACCCGCTGCTCCGGCGTCGGCTGCATGAGCAAATTGTAGCGGGCGTTTTTCCAGAAGGCGTCGCTCGCAAAGAATCCCATATGCGCCGCGCCGATGTGATACACGGCGCGCCATTCGATCGGCGACCGCGAAAAGGGCGGCATTTTAATCTCCCGCGTCTTGCTGTCGAACCGCGCGCTCGAAACCAGCACCTTGCCGTCGCCGGCGCTGTATTCGGTCTCGAGCAGCCTGCCGTCGGCGCCGACCCGGATGACCGCCGCGGTATCGACCGCGTCGCCCGCAAAAAGATAGAGCAGGCAGTTCTCGGGCGGCGCGGAGGGAACCGACAGCGCGCGGCGGAACTGCCAGGCGCGGACGAGGCATTTGATCAGGTGGTCCCGCGCGATGAGGCGGCGTTCCTCCGGCGTCTTCGACTCCGCATCCGGAATCACGAGCTTCCAGTAACGGTCGTTGGCCGGGTCACCGAGTCCCCATTTGTTCTGGAGCCACGCATTCGGGTTGAAAAGGTCGTAGGCCGCAAGCCCCGCGCCGCCGCTGAGCTCGAAGGCGACCGTTCCGCCCGACGCCCCCGGCAGCATCTGGTAGTAACTCGGGAAAGTCGCCAGAATGCCGGACGGCAGCCGCGGCGCCCCCGGCACCAGCACGAGCCCCTCGACCAGCTCGCGGAACGTGTCGAGATAGCCGTCGTTCGGCGTGCCGACCACCAGCAGCTTGTCAACCATCAGGCAGCCGCGCCAGTCAAGTTCCGGCAGCTTCTCGGGGTCATGCGGCAGATCCTGGTCGCCGTACATCAGGTAGTAGCGGGCCAGCAGCCCGCCCATGGAGTGTGCGACGAGGTCGAACTGAACATCGTAATCCCGGACGCCGTACTCCGCTTCGTAGAGCTCCTGCAGATATCTGCGCTTTTCGAGCAGAAATTCGTGCAGCTTCGCGGCGCTCTCCGGCAGGTCCCGCCGCCAGTCGTAGGCGAAGCTGAACAGATTCGGGTGCTTCCTGCCGCGCGGCAGCGGCCGGCTGCCGTCGACGTAGCCGGCCTTCACAAGCCGGTCCACGGCCAGGCCGTAGCCGGGCTGGCGGAACGTGAAACCGGCGAAACGGATCTCGGCATCGTCGAGAATTCCGGCAGGGACCGACGGGGAGACGAGCGCGGCGAGCGGTTTTCCGATCTCCATCGGCAGCCCGAGCGCCTTCAGATTCGCATCCGAAAAAGTCGCGGTCGAGAAATTGCCCCAGACCGGCCCGGCCGGGTCCGCGAGCCGCGCCCCGAGAAAGCCGTGGATGATGACAACCGGATTCCGGTCGATTCCCTCATAGGAGCGGGCGGCGAGCGCGAGTTCGCTGTTCAGGATCGAATTACTCACGGCGGTCGACTGGTACGAACCGACCGGCGAAGCTGCGCAGCCGGCGAGCACGAGCAGCAGAAACAGTGCGAAAACGGCGTGTATCGGCTTCATCCCGCTCCTTTTCATTTCAGGGAAAACTTCAAAATCGGGTGCAATCTTTATATAATACCACGAAATTCCGGTTTTCGCAAAACGAAAAGTTGTTTTACCGGGGAAAAAGTGCTATATTACCTGACGATAATACGGATATTCGATACTTGCACCTCGGAAACAATATGGCAAAACTGGAACTGATTCGAAATTTCTGCATCATCGCGCATATCGACCACGGAAAATCGACGCTGGCCGACCGCCTGCTCGAACTGACCGGCACGGTAGCCAAGCGTGATCTTCAGGAGCAGCTGCTGGACGGGATGGATCTCGAACGCGAACGCGGCATCACGATCAAATCCCACCCGGTCCGCATGGAGTACGCGGCAGGAGACGGCAACACCTACGAGCTGAATCTGATCGACACCCCGGGACACGTGGACTTCGCCTATGAGGTTTCGCGTTCCCTCGGCGCATGCGAGGGGGCGCTCCTGCTCATCGACGCGACGCAGGGCGTGCAGGCGCAGACCGTCGCAAATGTGAACCTCGCCTTCAAGCAGAATTTGAAGGTCATCCCGGTCATCAACAAGATCGACCTGCCCGCCGCGAACCTCGAACTCTGCTACGAACAGATGGAGGAGGTGCTCGCCCTGCCGCGTGAAGAGGCCCTCTGCGTCTCCGGCAAGACCGGCGAAGGCGTGAAGGAGCTGCTCGAAGCCGTGGTCAGCCGGATTCCGCACCCGGAACTGCTCGATATCCCGGGCACGGCGGCGCTCATCTTCGACTCGAATTACGACACCTACCGCGGCGTGGTCAACTACGTCCGCGTCAAAAACGGCACCTTCCGGCGCGGCACCCGGATCCGGCTTTTCAACAACGGAATCGAGAGCGAAGTCAAGGAAGTCGGTTTCTTCAGCCCCGAAATGCGAGCGGCGGACGAGCTGACCGCCGGCAGCGTCGGCTACCTGCTGCCGAACCTCAAAAGCCCGTCGGACACGAAGATGGGCGACACGATCACCGACGTCAAGGACCCGTGCCCGGAGCCGCTGCCCGGCTTCAAGGAGGTGCGGCCGATGGTGTTCTCCGGCATCTACCCGATCGACACGGCCGACTATGAACAGCTGAAGGCCAGCATGGGCAAGCTCCAGCTGAACGACGCGGCGTTCCTGTACCAGGCCGAGACGTCGGCCGCGCTCGGCTTCGGTTTCCGCTGCGGCTTCCTCGGGCTGCTGCACATGGAGATCATCCAGGAACGGCTGAGGCGCGAATACAACTGCGACATCATCGCTACCTATCCGTCGGTCATCTACAACGTCTACATGAAATCCGGCGAGATGATTCCGGTCGACAACCCGGTGTTCCTGCCGGACCCGTCCGGCATCGAACGAATCGAGGAGCCGATCATCAACTGCCACATCATGATCCCCTCCGAATACATCGGGGATGTCATGAACCTCGTGATGAGCAAGCGCGGAATCTGCACGAACACGGTTTCGGTCGATGCAAGGCACGTCATCATCACCGCCGAAATCCCGATGCACGAAATCCTGATCGATTTCCACGACAAGCTCAAATCGATGACGCGCGGCTACGGCAGCATGGACTACGAACCGGCCGGGTACCGTGCCGACAAGCTCGTCAAGCTCGACATTCTGGTCAACGGCGAGCCGGTCGACGCCTTCAGCTCGATCGTCCACACCGACATGGCCTACGGCCGCGGCCGCCAGCTGGCCGAGCGGCTGAAGGACGTGATTCCGCCGCAGATGTTCCAGATCGCGATCCAGGCGGCGGTCGGCGGCAAAGTCATCGCCCGCGAAAGCATCCGGGCGATGCGCAAGGACGTGCTGGCCAAATGCTACGGCGGCGACATCACGCGAAAGCGCAAGCTGCTCGAAAAGCAGAAGGAAGGCAAGAAGCGCATGAAGCAGATCGGCCAGGTCAATATCCCGCAGGAAGCGTTCGTGGCCGTACTGAAAGCGACCGAAACCAACAGCTGAGGAGTCCGGATCATGACGTTCTGGCAGAAGCATTGCGCCAGGAAGAAGCTGACGAAGCTCAGAACCGAAATCCGGCTCTGCCGTCACAACGACGACGACCTGCTCGGCGCCGAGGCGAAACGGGAGCTCGATGCGCTGCTCGGAGACATGAAAGCCGTTCCGGCGGCGGAGTGCGGCCGGCGGTATGACGAATTCGCATCGCGGTTCCGCAAGGCGGCGCCGCCGTACCGCCACCAGGCCATCCGCGGACTGCTCGACCTGCTGCTCGTGGTCGGCGCGGTCGCATTCGGCATCCGCGCGCTGTTCCTGCAGCCGTTCCGTATTCCGACCAGCAGCATGCAGCCGACGCTGTACGGAATCCACTACATCGACGGCGGGCGCAGCACGAATCCGCTGCTGGGCAAGCTGCCGGGGCCGCTCGACTGGCTGCTTTTTTCGACCCGCCGCGCCGAGGCGACGATCAAAACGCCGGGCGAACTGGACGTCAACTCGTTCCGCGCCGCCGGCAGCATGCTGGCCGATTCGACCTCTTTCACGATCGGGGGGACAAAGTACAAGCTCCCCGGCGACGAGCGCAAAGTCATCGAATACGCCGACCTCGAGGCCGGGAGGAGCTACAGGCCGGGCGAGAAGCTGGCGGACGGCTACCTGTCGATGGGAGACCATCTGTTCGTCGAACGCTGGAGCATCTACCTGACGCCGCTCAGGCGCGGCGACGTCATGGTGTTCACGACCGAGGGACTCGAGGCCGACGGGCGCAAGCTCGCGGATCTCAGCGGCTTCTTCTATATCAAGCGGCTGGTCGGGCTGCCCGGCGATACGCTGAAAATCGTCGGCAATGTCCTTATGATCAAACCGGCGGGCGAAGAAAAGTTCCGCCCGGTCTACGAAATCGAGCCGGCCTTCGAAAAGCTGTACAGCGGCAAAGGCGGCTACCAGGGGCATCTGGGCGGAATGGGGAGCCTCATCGCTTCCCCGCAGCAGGAGTACGTGGTTCCGAAGGACCATTATTTCATGATGGGCGACAATTCGCAGTTCAGCCTCGACAGCCGCTTTTTCGGCGCCGTGCCGCGCCGGAACCTGGTCGGCCGGGCGTGGGTCGCCTTCTGGCCGTTCTCGCGGCGCTGGGGGCTGGTCGACCGGGCCGGGGCGCTTGACGTGCCGACCGGACGGGCGGAAAAGGGAACCTTCCCGGTCATGTACCGGCAGTAACCGCCAGGAAAAGCGAAACGATCGCGTTTCAGGACCCGGTGGCCTGGGGGAAGGCCCCCTCGAAGTCCGTACCGGAACAGGCAGCTTTCGCGGGAGAGGACGCCGACGGCGGGTGAGCCGCCTTCACGGGCGTACAGGCAAACGATGTTCGAAACGGAAAATCAGGTCGAACTCGACGCTTTCTCCCGGCTGAATTTTCCGGGCCGTTCCGTTCCCGATGTCCGCCGCCCTGCCCAGCACACTCGCGTTGGTCGGCTCGAGTCCGAGCGCGTATCCTCCCGAAAGACAGTTTTTCCACTGCACGAAATTCGGCAGCGTCCCGGCCGAATATTCGATCCGGAGACGGATTCCGAGCGCCGGATTTTCCACCGCAATCCCGGCCATGCCGTCCGGTCCGGCCGGCAGGCGGTGGTAGAAGCACTGCTCCCGGTAATCCGCCCGCGGCTCGTCGAGGCGGTCCCACCCGGCCAGCCCCGCCGCGGCCTCTGCGTCGCGCGGAATCACCTCGTGCGCCTCCACGTCGAACACCAGTTCCGGCGACGCGAACGGATAACCGAGGTTGCAATGATACAGAATCTGCAGGTAGTCCTCCCGGCAGGAGCGGTTCGTCACCCGGTCGTGCAGCCGGATCACATTCTCTCCGAGCCCGGTCGAAATCGTGCGGCAAAGCTCGAGGTGCTCCCCGAACATCGCGCATTCCCGCAGCGTGCCCGACGCCTCCAGCCGATAGCGCCCGCCTTCCCAGCCGCGCCGGATGCCGACATCCTCGGCCGCAAGATTCGAAATGCGTCCGTGAAGGCCGAACTCCCCGTTCGCCGCCCCGACATTGCGGAGCCCGGCAGTCGTCATCAATCCGCCCTGCCAGTTCCGCAGCCACCCTTTTCCGGACGCTTCGTGGCGCGCCCCGGCGGAATAACCGGTCTGCGAACGAAACACCAGCGGAATCCCGCCGAACGAGCAATCCACCAGATCCATGCCGCGGTCCGGCGACACGGTGAAGGCGAGCCCGGAACCGTTCCGGAATGCGATGACCCGGTCACCGCGCCCGTTCCCCTCCTCCAGCGCCATCAGCCGCGCGTCGGCAAGCTGCGCCATGCTCCCGGCATAGCGCATGCACTCCGTCTCTTCGTACCTCTCTCCCATGATTCGCACCTTTCCCGTCGGGGTTCAACGGTCACGGAACTCAGACGAATTCGCGGACCTCGCCGAGACAGAGCAGATTGTTCGTCTCGCGCGCCTGCGAATTTTTCGACAGCATGACCACCTTGTCCTCCGGCCTCAGCCGTTTTTCGGCAATCAGGCGGCGGGCGGTCTCCTTCGAAAGCTCAACCGTGCTCTCCATGAACTCATTATACTCGGCGTAAACGCCGTAGACCAGCGCGAGCTGCCGCACGACGCAGCGGCGGTAGGAGAGCGCATAGACCGGCACCGGCGGCCGATAGGCCGCGCAGCAGCGCGCGGATTTCCCCTCGGCCGTATTGCAGACGATCGCCCGGATCGGCAGCCGCTCCGCCGCATCGACTGCGGTACGGATCATGAAATCGTACTCGCGGTCGCCGCCGGTATCGACGCCGTCGATGTGGTTGAAGAATCCGGCCGACGATTTTTCGGCCTCCTCGACGATCCGGTTCATCATGCTGACCGCCTCGACCGGATAACGGCCCTGCGCGGTCTCGCCGGAAAGCATGACCGCGTCGGTCCCGTCGTAAACCGCGTTGGCGACATCATTGACCTCGGCCCGGGTCGGCAGCGGATTCTCCTGCATGCTCTGCAGCATCTGCGTCGCGGTGATGACCGGCTTGCCGGCCTTCCGGCAGGAGCGGATCAGCTCCTTCTGGATCAGCGGGACCTCCTCAAGCGGAATCTCGATGCCGAGGTCGCCCCGGGCCACCATGATCCCGTCGGCGGCCCGCAGGATTTCATCGATGTTCTTCACTCCCTGACGGTTTTCGATCTTCGCAATGATCCGGACCGGACTCTTTCCGGCATCGAGCAGTTCGCGCACGGCCGCGATATCGGCCGCATTCCGGACGAACGAGTGCGCAATGTAGTCGAGCTCAAGCTCGATCGCGTTCGCGATAAAGCGACGGTCTTTCTCGGTCAGCGCCTCGGTATTCAGCTCGACGTCCGGCACATTGACCGATTTATGGTTTTTAAGCACGCCGTCATGGACCGCCGTGCATTTGAGCATTTTCCCCTCGCGGGCCAGAACCAGCAGCTCGACGGCGCCGTCGTCGCAGACGATCCGGCTGCCCGGCGCGACCTCCGCCGCAAAAGCCGGATAATTGACCTGGACTCCCGCCGGCGCCTCGACCGCATCGCCCGTCATATAGACGGTGTCGCCCTGCTTCAGCGCGAGCGGCTCCGTCAGGTTGGCGGTCCGGATATTCGGCCCTTTCGTATCGACCATGATCGCAATCTTGTCCGAAACCCTGCGGACCATCGCAACCGCCCGGTCCATTTCGCCGACCTCCATATGCGCAGTGTTGAAGCGGACCACGTCCATGCCGTTCTTATAGAGCGCCAGCAGCAGCTCCGGGGTGCAGGTCGACGCGTTCACCGTCGCCACGATCTTCGTGAATTTCATTGTCTGACTCTCCTCATTTCCAGTACAGGAAGTATTTTCCGAACCGTTCAAACGCCGCTTTCTCCAACTCCTCGCGGCAATCGGGGTGGGCGATGCTGATCAGCAGCCTGGCCCGCTCCTGCAGCGGTTTTCCGTAAAGATCGACCGCGCCGTACTCCGTCACGACGTAATGGACGCGGCTCCGGGGCGTCACCACCCCCGCTCCGGCGTCCAGCACGGGAACGATCTTGCTGATTCCCTTCGCCGTCCGCGACGGCATGGCGATGACCGGCTTGCCGCCCTCCGAACGCGAGGCGCCGTAGACGAAGTCGAGCTGCCCGCCCACGCCGGAGTACATCCGCGTGCCGAGCGAATCGGCGCAGACCTGCCCGGTCAGATCGATCTGGATCGCGGAATTGATCGCAACGACCTTCGGATTCCGGGCGATGCGGAACGGATCGTTCGTATAGGCCACCTCGCGCATGCGCACCATCCGATTCCGGTCCGCAAACTCGAACACGCGCCGCGACCCCATCAGGAAGGAGGCGACGATTTTGCCGCGGTCGATCTTCTTGCGCGCGCCGTTGACCACCCCCGCCTCGACCAGAGGCAGCAGCCCGTCCGCAAACATTTCGGTATGGACGCCGAGATCCTTCCGGTCCGACAGCTGCGACAGTACCGCATTCGGAATCGCGCCGATGCCGAGCTGCAGGCAGGAACCGTCCTCGACCAGTTCCGCACAGTGGCGGCCGATCGCCCGCTCGATCTCGTCCGGCAGCGGAAAAACGGTCTCGTCGAGCGGAGAGTCGTCTTCGACCAGACAGTCGATCCGGCTGAGTTCGATCTCGCCGTCGCCGTAGGTGTACGGCATGTTCGGATTCACGACGGCAACCACATATTTGGCGGTTTCGATCGCCGCCGGCCCGATATCGACCGAAATGCCGAACGACACCCGGCCGTGACGGCCGGGCGGCGAAACCTGGATGAAAGCGGCGTCGCAGCCGACCACGCCCCTGCGGATCAGCTGCTGCGTCTCATGCAGAGAGACGGGAATGTAATCGGCGGCGCCCCGCTGGACCTGCCGCCGCATATTGTCGCCGATGAAAAACGATTCGGAGCGGAACACCCCTTCGAACTCGGGCGCGGCATAATCCTCCGTACGCCCGGTGTGGATGTGACGCAGAAAAACGTTGCGCAGAACGCCTTTCCGGCCACGCGCGCAAAGCGCCTCCACAAGCACCCGCGGCACGGACCCGGAACTGCTTATATAGATCGATTCTCCCGAACCGATCTTCGCAACGGCATCCGCCGCGGACACGACACGCGGGAGCTTGCTCATTCTCCTCCGAATGCTTGGAGTTATTCTACGCGTCGACGATCGCGAACATCAGCGTAATCTGGAAGACGACCTTCTCGCCGACCTTGATGTAACCGGTGCCCTTGCCGAAACGCCCCTTGGCCGGCGGCAGTTCGATATCGACGATCAGCTGATCGCCCGGGTAGACCGGCTCGAAAATCTCGGCGCGGTCGATCGACATGAAATAGCCGAGCTTGCCCTCGTTGCCCGGACGCGCCAGCACGAGCGCACAGCCGGACTGCGCGGTGATTTCACACAGCAGCGACTCCGGCATGACCGCATAATCGCCCGCCTGAGAAAAAATCTCCTCGTTGCCGGTCAGGTTCTTGACCGCGATGACATGGTCGCCTTCGACCTTCGCGATATAATCGATCAGCAGGAACGGGTAGCGGTGCGGAATGAGCGACATGATCTTCGTCACGTCCATCGGCGTCGCGTCGGACTTGTCGAATTCCGTATGCAGGACCGGCATGGCGGAGGCGCCCGATTTCGGCCGCGTCGCCAAGGTGATTTTCGCTTCGCAGGTCACGCCGGAGTTGTTCGAAGTCTGCGCCTTCACGACCGCTTCTCCGTTTTCGACCGACAGGACCTCTGCCTCGACCCTGACCCGGTCGCCGGGATTGTTCGGACGGCGGAACTTGACCTTCTCGACCACCCGCATATAAACGTCGAGCTCGCCGGCCGGATCGAGCAGCGGACGGACCGCCAGCTCGCCGAGCTGCTTCATCGCCTCAACCTGAAGAACCCCCGGCATGATCGGGTGCCCCGGGAAGTGCCCCTGAAAAAAGTTTTCATTGATCGAGAGATTCTTGAGCCCGACGTACTGCGTGTCGGAAAGCTGCTCCGCGCGGTCGAGCATCAGCATCGGGTAGCGCTGCGGAAGAATCGCCTTGATCTCCTTGATTCCAAAAAACTTGCCCATTATCTTTCCCTTGTTCCCTTATTCGTTAAGCATTGTTTGCAGCCATGATCTCTTTCTGCAGCATCCCGGCAAGCTCGACGTTTTTCGGATGCCCCGGCTTGATTGCGATGATCGTGCCGGTAATCCGGCAGCCGGAGAGGTAAACGTCTCCGACGATATCGAGAATCTTGTGGCGGACGATCTCGTTCGGGTAACGCAGCGCCTCCTTGCAGATGATCGCGCCGTCGTGGATGATCGCGGCCGCGTCGAGGCTGCCGCCCTTCACCAGCCCCATGGCCAGCAGCTGCTGGAGGTCGCCGAAGTCGACAAAAGTGCGCCCTCCGGCGATTTCGGTTTCGTAGGCATCCGGCGTCGTTGCGGTGAACTCATAGAACTGCGGATCGATCGGACAGCCGGGAAAGCTCGTCGTACAGGCGATGCGCAGCTCCGGCCCCGGCACGATCACCAGCCGGGTGTGGCCGCCTTCGACATAAAGCGGAGAAGCCGGAGTGAACACTTTCGCCTCGGCCTCCTGCACCTGAACACCCGCCTCACGCAGCATCCGGCAGTAGGGCAGCGAGCTGCCGTCGCCGATCGGCGGCTCCATGCCGTCCATCTCGACGATGCAGTTGTCGATATGGAACGCATTCAGCGCCGACATGATATGCTCAACGGTGAACACCACGGCATTGCCGCTGGCGATCGTGGTGCCGCGCCGGACGTCGACCACGTTCGAAGCGAGCGCCCTCACCTCCGGCCTGCCGGGCAGATCGACGCGGCGGAAGACGATGCCGGTATTTTCGGGCGCCGGCTGGACGCGGACCGCCGAACGGGCGCCGGAATGCAGTGCGATTCCTGAATAAACGGCTGAGTTGACGACTGTCTGCTGTTTTTCCATCGAATAATCCGCTTTCAAGATTGAATTTTAAACTTCACGCGCCATAATATAGTACGTAAAATTGAATTTGTACAGTTTTTTTGCAAGGTTTTATGTCTGAAAAAATCAAAACAGTCGTCATCACCGGGCCGACGGCCACCGGAAAAACCGCGCTGGCGGTAAAGCTGGCCCGGCTCTATCCGGCCGAAATCGTCAGCGTCGATTCGCGGCAGGTCTACCGCGGCATGGATATCGGAACCGGCAAGGACCTCGACGAATACGGCCTCGTGCCGCATCACCTGATCGACATCGCCGACCCGCAGAGCGAAGTCTATCATCTCGCGCGTTTCGTCCGCGACGCCTACCGGGCCATCCGGGAGATCGCGGCGCGCGGCAGAATCCCGATCCTCTGCGGCGGCACCGCGCTCTACCTCGCGGCGCTGCTCGACGGTTACCGCCTGCCGGGCGGAGCGCTGCCTCCGCGTAAAAAGGGAGTCGAACGGGTGCGTCAGAATCCGGACCACGAGCAGTCGTTCGAGCCGCCCTTCGAGCTCGACGCACTGATCCTCGGCGTCTATTATCCGCGCGGCGAAGTCCATGCCCGGATCGAGGCGCGGCTCGACAGCCGCCTGACCGACGGACTGGTCGACGAGGTCCGAAAGCTGCATGAGGTCAACGGAGTCACCTGGGAGCAGCTCGAATTCTTCGGGCTCGAATACCGCGAAGCCGCCCGCTACCTGAAAGGCGAATGCACGCTCCTCGAAATGCGGAACACGCTGCTTTGCCGCATCCGCCAGTTCGCCAAGCGGCAGGATATCTTCTTCCGCAAACTCGAACGCGAAGGGCACGACATCTACTGGCTGAAGGCGGGCAGGGAGCCCGACCCGTGCGGACTTCTCGAGCAATTCCTGAAGGATGAGCCGCTGCCGCCGCCGGCCCTCCGCCTCTGCGACATCAATTACGGCAGGAAATAACGGCCCCCTGTTCAGTCTCCCGGAAAAAAGGCGCGACCCCGCAACTGACGGCGGGGATTGCATCACGCCCCGGGAAACGGAATATTTCCCTTCTGAACTCCATACCGGACGCGCCGCCGAAGGGAAAATCCGGAAAAAAGGCAAAAAAAGTGGCGAGAGAGACGGGGCTCGAACCCGCAACATCCACCGTGACAGGGTGGTACTCTAACCAATTGAGCTACTCCCCCGCATAACTGCGGCGTCGTCATGATTCTGCGGATACTTCGGCCACTGAAAAAGTGGCGAGAGAGACGGGGCTCGAACCCGCAACATCCACCGTGACAGGGTGGTACTCTAACCAATTGAGCTACTCCCCCGTATCCGTCGAACATCGACAACGTTTTTAAAAGTATCATCTTTTTCAGGAAATGCAAATCCATTTCGGGAAGAAAAACAAAGATTTTCAAGAAAAAACACATCCGGTTGCATATTTTCGCGCCGGATGCTACATTAACCCGACCCACAGGAAGAGGAGAACACGGAAGGTTGCATCATGATTCTCAAAGATATTCTGGCGGCGGCCGTCGCCGGTGAAACGCTCGATCCGGCCAGGCTTGCGTTCCTGCTCGAACTCAAGGAGCCCGGCGACCTCGAAGCGCTTTACCGGGCCGCTTATCAGGTCAAGCTCAGGTACATCGACAGCAAGGTCCGGCTGCGCGGGCTCATCGAGGTATCGAACGTCTGCGGCAAAAACTGCTTCTACTGCGGCATCCGCGGCGGGAACCGAAAGGTCGCCCGCTTCACGATGTCCCTCGAAGAGATCGTGGCGGCGGCGCGGCACGCGGCCGAGTTCCGCTACGGTTCGGTCGTGCTGCAGGCCGGAGAGAGGAGCGATCCGGGCTGGGTCGATTTCATCGAAAACGCCGTGCGCGAAATCAAGAAGCTCGACGGCGGCCGGCTCGGCATCACGCTGTCGCTCGGCGAACAGTCCGAAGAAACGTTCCGCCGCTGGTTCGATGCGGGAGCACACCGCTATCTGCTCCGCATCGAAAGTTCGGACCCGGCGCTTTACGCGAAACTGCACCCGGCCGACCACAGCTACGCCGCGCGCGTCGAATCGCTGCACCTGCTGCGGAAAACCGGCTACCAGGTCGGAACCGGCGTCATGGTCGGGCTGCCGGGGCAGACGACGGCGAATCTCGTGCACGACCTCGAATTTTTCAAGTCGCTCGATGTGGACATGATCGGAATGGGGCCGTATATCGTTCACCACGACACGCCGCTCGGGCGGCAGTTCCCCGACGCCGGCAGCGACGCGGGCCGCCAGCTTGAACTCGGGCTCAAAATGATTGCGGTAACCCGGCTCCATCTCCGCAATGTGAACATCGCGAGCACGACCGCGCTGCAGGCGCTCGCGCCGAACGGACGCGAACTCGGGCTCCTTGCGGGCGCGAACGTCATCATGCCGAATATCGGCGACCTCGCCTACCGCAAGGGGTATCTGCTTTATGAAAACAAACCCGGAACCGACGAAAACGCCGGCACGGCGCGCGAAAAGCTCGAACGGGCGGTGGCCGCCATCGGAGAATCGATCGCCTATGGCGAATGGGGGGATTCGCCGCATTTCGCGGCCCGCGCCGGAAGGGGAGCGGGCGAATGAAAATCTTGTCCCCGGCTACTTGTATTCCGCCGCTTGACAGATTAGATTATGGTGTTGTGCCGAAAAACATGCAAGACAGGAAACAGAAAATGAAGTGGACAAAATGGCTCATGTTCGCCGTGCCGGTTCTGGCCGCCGCGGCGGTGCTCTCCGGCTGCGCCTCCTATGACAACAACTATCTGAGGCCGGAGGATTTCGCGGCCTATCTCGAACGCGACGGCGTGAAGGTCGACGGCACACGTCCGCTGCCGGGCGATCCGTTCCGCGCCACGAGCGGCTGCGCCATCATGATCGACGGCAACGAAATCGGCGTCTACAAATACGACCGCAGTTCGAGCGTCCAGGAGAAACGGGTCGAGAAGATCGGCGACGAAGGACGGACCTACATTCAGGGAATCCCGTTCCCGGTCGAGGTCCGCGGTTCGTTCATGTTCCTCGGGCTCGAAAAAAATCCGCAGAAACGACGGATTCTCGAGGTGATCGACAAATTTTACTGAGGCGCGTCCATCGGAACGCCGGAAACGACAATCCGGGCAGCGGACAGGCAATTATCCAAGGAACAGAGGAAGGTAACAGGGTATGGTGGACAAGAAGTATGTGTACTCCTTCGGCGGCGGCGACTCCGAAGGCTCCGGTTCGATGAAGGATCTGCTCGGCGGCAAGGGCGCGAACCTTGCGGAAATGGCTTCGCTCGGCCTGCCGGTGCCGCCGGGCTTCACGATCACGACCGAATGCTGCGTCGATTATTTCAAGGAAGGCAGCCGCCTGCCGGAAGGACTCGACAGGCAGGTCGAAGCCGCGCTGCGCAAGGTCGAGCAGGTCATGGGCATGAAATTCGGCGACCCCGCCAATCCGCTGCTGGTCTCCTGCCGCTCCGGCGCCCGCAGCTCGATGCCGGGCATGATGGAGACCGTGCTGAATGTGGGCCTGGCCACTTCGACGATCCCCGGGCTCATCGCCAAAACCGGCAACGAACGGTTCGTCTATGACGCCTACCGCCGGCTGATCATGATGTATTCCGACGTAGTCATGGAGAAAGCCGAAGGGATCGAGCCCGAAGAGGGCAAGGCGATCCGCAAGCAGCTCGATGAAATGCTTGACCGCCTGAAGGAGTCCAAAGGGTACGCCAGCGATACCGACCTGACCGTCGAAGACCTGAAACAGCTCTGCGAGGCCTTCAAACGGAAGGTCAGGGAGACACTCGGCAAGGAGTTCCCGGACGACCCGATGCAGCAGCTCCGGGGCGGCATCTGCGCCGTGCTCAAGAGCTGGAACGGCAAAAAGGCCGTCTCCTACCGCCGCATCGAGGGGATTCCGGACGAATGGGGCACCGCGGTCAATGTGCAGAGCATGGTGTTCGGCAACATGGGCGACACTTCCGCCACCGGCGTTGCCTTCACGCGCAACCCGGCCACCGGAGAGAACAAGTTCTACGGCGAGTGGCTCGTCAATGCGCAGGGCGAGGACGTCGTCGCCGGCACCCGCACCCCGAATCCGCTGAACGCCGACACCTGCAACGAACAGAACAAGCACCTGAAGTCGCTCGAAGAGCTCTATCCGGCGCTCTACAAGCAGCTGTTCGACATCCGCAACAAGCTCGAAGCGCACTACCGCGACATGCTCGACATCGAGTTCACGATTCAGGAAGGCGTCCTCTACATGCTGCAGTGCCGCGTCGGCAAGCGGACCGGAACGGCCGCCCTCAACATGGCGATGGACATGCTCGACGAAAAGATGATCGACGAGAAGACCGCCGTGCTGCGCGTTTCCCCGGCCCAGCTCGACGAGCTGCTGCACCCGATCCTCGACCCGAAGGCCGAAAAATGTGCGGCGCTCATCGCAAAGGGGCTGCCGGCCGGTCCGGGCGGGGCGGTCGGACGCATCGTCTTCTCAAGCGCCGAGGCGGTCGCCGCCGCCGCGAAGGGCGAAGCGGTGGTCATGGTCCGCGAAGAGACGAATCCGGAGGATGTCGAAGGCATGCGCGCCGCGACCGGCATCCTGACCGCGCGCGGCGGCATGACCAGCCACGCGGCTCTGGTCTGCCGCGGCTGGGGCAAATGCTGCATCGTCGGCGCGGGTTCGCTTGTGATCGACGAGGCGAAGGGAGCGCTGAAGGTCGGCGGAAAAACCTACACCTCGGCCGATGCGATCAGCCTGAACGGCACGCGCGGATATGTCTACGAAGGACGGCTGGCGACGATCGATTCGAGCGAGAATCCGCAGTTGAAACACTTTATGGCGCTGGTGGACAAGTACCGCCGGCTCGGTGTCCGCGCCAACGCCGACACGCCGGACGACGCGCAGATCGCGCGCAGTTTCGGCGCGGAGGGCATCGGCCTCTTCCGCACCGAACACATGTTCTACGGCAAAAACAGTGAAAAGCCGCTCTTTGCGCTGCGCAAAATGATTCTGTCGCACACCCGCGAAGAGCGGGTGAAGGCGCTGGACGAGCTCTTCGTTTTCGTGAAGAGCGACATCAAAAACACGCTCAAGGCGATGGGCGGGCTGCCGGTCACCTTCCGTCTGCTCGACCCGCCGCTGCACGAATTCGTGCCGAATGCTCCCGAGGCGCGGGCCGAACTGGCCGCATCGCTCGGCATCACGGTCGAAGAGATCGCCAAGCGGGCCGAAAACCTGCATGAGGTGAATCCGATGATGGGACACCGCGGCGTCCGCCTCGGCGTGACCTATCCGGAGGTCTCCGAGATGCAGATGCGCGCGATTCTCGAGGCCGCCTGCGAGCTTGAGCGGGAGGGGGAAGCGTGCAAGCCCGAAATCATGATTCCGGTGACCTGCGACTCCTCCGAGCTCCGTTTCCAGAAGAAGATCCTCGCCCGGGTGGCGGAGGAGGTCGCGAAAAAATTCGGTCTCGACTCCGTCGCCTACAAAGTCGGCACGATGATCGAGATTCCGCGCGCCTGTCTGCTGGCGGACGAGATGGCCGCCGAAGCCGATTTCTTCAGCTTCGGAACAAACGACCTGACCCAGATGACTTTCGGCTTCAGCCGCGACGACATCGGCGGATTCCTCGGGGATTACCTCGACAAGAAGCTGCTTGCGGCGGACCCGTTCCAGACCATCGACCAGTCCGGCGTCGGCAAGCTCATCGAGTATGCGGTTGAAAACGGCCGCCGCACGAAACCGGAGCTCAAAATCGGCATCTGCGGCGAACAGGGCGGCGAGGCGAAGTCGGTCGCGTTCTGCGACCGGATCGGACTCAATTACGTCTCGTGCAGCCCGTTCCGGGTTCCGATCGCCCGCCTGGCCGCGGCGCAGGCCGCGATCGTCGACGGCAGATAACGCTTGCCTGAACACCTGCGGCGGAGGCCGGGAGAGATGGCCCCGGTTTTCCGCCGCCGCCAGAATACGGGGATTGCTGCATGGATGAACGCCGTTATGTGGAGCTGACCGACGAGCGGGGGACGATCAACCGCATCGCGTGGTATGACAGCGGCGGTGACGGTCCTCCCGTTCTGCTGATCCACGGTTTTGCCGAATACGCCTGCACCTGGGATGCGGTCATCGATCTCCTGCCGGATGGTTACCGTTATATCCGCCTGGACGTCAAAGGCTTCGGCTACTCGTCGAAGAACGATCCCGAACACACGACGCTTTTCGACCTGGCCGCCTGCACGGCGGAATTCATCCGCCGCTTCGACCTGAAGAATCTGGTTCTGGCCGGGCATTCGATGGGAGGAGCGATCTCGTGCCTGCTGCTCTCTTACGCCGACATCGCGGAACGGGTCGACAAGCTCATCCTGATTGATCCGGCCGGGATGTTCACCGAGGTGCCGGAATTCATCGCGTCGCTTGCGCTGGTCTCCCCGCAGAATCCGCTGCTGCGCTTCGCCAGCGAAGACCTGATGGTCTATCTGGTCATGAGCCAGGCCTATTTCCGCGAAGGGAAGATCAGCCAGGAGCTGATCCGTCAGTACGCCGAAGCGATGCGGCTGCCCGGCGCGCGCGAAAGCGTGATCGCCGCCGCACGGAACTTCCGCATTCCGAACGTCCCGGCGTTCCAGGCAGAATTGCGGAAGCTGAAGCTGCCGACGCTGATCATCTGGGGCGCCGAAGACCGGATCATTCCGCTCGACGACGCCGACAAATTCCACGACTGCCTCGTGAACTCGAAGCTCGTCGTCTTCCCGGAGTGCGGCCATTCTCCGCAGGAGGAGATGCCGGAGGAGACGGCTGCCGCCGTGGCCGAATTCCTGAACGATGCCGCCGCACCGGCGCTCCCGGAACCGGACGGCGCCGTCCCCGCGATGCCGGATGCGGCGGCGGAGCAGAAACCGGCGCTCGGCGCCCAGCTCAGATCGCTGACCGACTCCTACACGCTGAAAATGCACCGGCTGGTCGACCGCTGGAGCTTCGGCACGATCTTCCTCTTCGGTTTCATCAAAATCCTGCAGCTGCTCAAGAAGTTCGGAATGCGGGCCGAGGAGAACGGCTGGCGCAAGGCGACCGGAATTTTCCTGCGCAACGAATATTCGAAATTCGTGCTTTCGTGCTTCCGTCTGACCTATTACAAGCAGGAGCCGGTGCCGGACAACTTCATCACAGCCCGGCAGCTGCTGATCCGGAATCTGGCCGATTATATCCGCAGCCACAGCCAGCTCCACTGGTCGGCCGCGCCGGCGATGTTCCGGCTCGGACGCAAAAAGATCGACTTCACGGACATCGCCGAGGCGTTTTACGACAAAACCGGCGAGCTGCTGTGGATCGAGATGCACTTCGATACGAGCCGGGAGAACTTTTCGCTGCTGACGCCGGAGCAGATCCGGGATGCGCTGCGCCGCATGGTCATCAACATCAACAAGCTGCGGGTCAGCGAATGCGGCGACCAGGGGCGGGTTCTGGCCGGGCGGCTGCGCCGCTGGGCCCGGCGGGTCCCGGGTTACAGCTACGGAGCGCGCCATGAACTCAAAAACCTGGTCGAGCGCCTGCTGACCGCAACCTTCATCCACTGCGAGCTCCTGCCGAGAGACCCGGCGGCGATGCGGGGGCGGCGCCTGTCGAGCCCGAACCTGCGCAAATACCGGAATCCGGGCTGGGGTGTGCTGAATGTCATCGCGCGCTATACGCCGGATTTCCGAGAAGCCGACCTCTGGGTGCAGTTTCATCACGTCCCGGTGGACGGCATGCCGATGCAGGAGCTGCTGGCCGATCTCAAGCAGAGCTGGGGATGCGCCGGCGTGCTCGCCTACCCGGCGCTCAGTTCCCCGGCCGCGCGGCCGGAAATTCTCTATGCCGGAAACCGGCTGTTCCGCAACCGGTTCTTCATCGACTTCGAGCCGATGCTGGCGCTGCGCCGCGAACTGAACGCCAAATACGTCACGCTGATGGAGGGCCCGGCGACGGTGGCCGGCATGTTGATCTGGGGCCTGGCGCAGCACCGGTTCTTCCGCAACTGCAAGATGCTGTTCCCGGTCGACTCCGAGCCGAAGAGCGGGAACCCGGCCGAGCGGGAACTGAGCCTCGTCTTCATCCGGGCCGGGAAATACATCGACCGCAGCAACCCGCTGGATGGTTTTCTGAATTTCCAGAAGGAGTTCAACCAGCGGCTCTGGCATACGCGGAAGGGGTCGAGCGAAAGCTACGAACTGCTCGAACTCTATTCGATGATCCACCCGCTGTTCTACCAGATCGCGCTGCGGCTGATGCCGGGGTCGATGAGCGAATTCGTCGGTTCGATGGGGCTGTCGATTCTGCGCAACGCCGACGTGTTCATCAGCCCGCTGAGCGACCTGCAGGTCAACGGATTCATGACCATCGGAGACCTGACCCATCCGACCGAAGACGGAGGCACGGCCGGAGCCGTCTCCTCCTGCGGCACCCGCGACCAGATCCGGTTCTATCAGGAGGCCATGACCGACCTCGCCAGAAACTACCGCCGTTTCCTCGAACGGCAGCCGTAAAAACACAGCGGAAACATTTCACGGCGTCTTCACTCCTCCGGATATCTCCTCATGCAAAGATGCGGCCGGATAATTCCGACTTTTTCCGATCCCCCTCTTGACAAACCGCCGCCGGTTTGGTATAATTAATATAGAACGTTTCATGGAACGATACGAAAGGATTTCATATGAATCGCGACCGGGTTGTCAAGCTGAAAGATATCGCCGATGCCGCCGGCGTAGCGGTCGCCACGGTATCCGCGGCGCTGAACGGGACCGGAACGGTTTCGAACGCGATGCGGGAACGGGTGCGCAAGGTTGCCGCGGAAATGAATTACGAGCCCAACATGGCCGCCAAGCTGCTCAAGCAGAAGCGAAGCCGCGATCTCGGGCTGATCGTCAGCGACCTCCCGGAGCGGATCTTCGGCTCGGGTTACTTCATGCCGATGATATCGAGCTTCATCCGCCAATGCGAATCGGAGGAACTGCGCTGCCAGATTGAATACCACGACCCGGCTTCCTCAAAGATTCCCTCGCTTCTGGTCAACGGTCTCGCCGGCGGTGTGCTTCACGGAGGAACCATCTCTCCGGCCGTGCGGAAATTTCTGGAGGAGAATCCGGATTTTCCTTTCGTCGCCCTCGAAGAGGAATCCAGATACAATCTGCTCTCCGATTACGAACTCGCCTTCTACAAGGCGGTCCAGTACCTGACGGCGCTGGATCACCGCCGCTTCGGCCTGGTTACGGGGCCGCTGGAATACCGTCGGCAGCGGCAGATTGAAACCGGTTTCCTGCGGGCCGTCGGTGAATTCGCCCTCGATTACCGTCCGGACGAATGGTCGGTCCGGTTGCCGCTCAAAGAGGATGCCGCCACCACGAGGGGCGCGGTTGAATTCGGGCGGAAACTGTTTTCCCGCAAAGAGTTTCCGAGTGCCGTAATCTGCAGTGACGGCCGTGCGGCCAAAGGGATTCTCTATGCCGCCTGCGAAGCGGGAGTCCGGGTGCCGGAACAGCTGAGCGTCTTCGCCTGCAGCTCCCAGGCGGAAGCGGAACAGAGTTTTCCGACGGTCAGCTCAATCGCCTGGAACGCGCCGGAAGCGATTTTCCGCGGGATTTACATGCTGAAGACCCTGATTGAGGGCAGACCGTTGAAAGAACCGCAGATTCTGATCGAGCCGACCATGACCATTCGCGAGACAACCGCAAAGCATATTGGATAGTACAGGAGATCAAAAACGATGAAGAAGAGTTTCACCTTGATCGAGCTGCTGGTCGTTATTGCGATCATCGCCATCCTCGCCGCCATGCTGCTTCCGGCGCTGAACGGCGCGCGTGAAAGGGGCCGGGCCACCTCCTGCCTCAATCAGCAGAGTCAGCTTCACCGCGGCTTTCTGTTGTATGCAGAAGACAACAACCAGTTCGTCTTCACGAATTTCACGACCACCGGAGTCGTCTCCTGGGGAAAATACCTGAAGGAGCAGAAATACATCGGAGTGCCCGGAATTCTGTACTGCCCGACGATCAAGACGAATTCCGATCCCTACCTTCAGCAGACCTACGGCATGTACCGGACCAATTTGTACAACACATTCTACAACGGGAAAAAAGCGGTCTGGGGAACCTTCGCTTCCGGCAGCCTCTATTACTCCCTGAAAAAGATGCGCCGCCCCACCGAAATTTTCATGTTCGCCGACACCATGCGCATCGTGCCCAGCGGCAATGCCGGCAAGGGAATATACGTGTTTTCACCGGGCTGGGACGGTTCCGGCACCGACACCAGCGGAATCACCCTGATTCACACCGGACGCTGCAACATGGCCTTCTTCGACGGGCATGTAAAATCGCAGAGCAGCAACGAACTGAAAGAACTCGGATTCAAATCCGCAGTGATTCATGGAGGCAGGTGTGAACTTTAAGATGATGAGACAGATGATTCTTATTCTCGCTGCCGCCATTTTTCTTCTTGCTCCGGCTGCGGAAGCGGCAGACGGAGACACGGTCACGGCGGCAGCGCCCGGCGCCGCCTTTCTGCAGGGGGAGGAACTGCGTTTCTCCCTGGATGCCGGAGCGGCGGAAAATGGACGCTGGATTCTCCGCAACTGGCAGGACGAAATCATCCGGGAAGAAAATTTTTCCGGCGCCGGCTTCACTCTGCCCGCTCTTCCGAACGGTTACTACAAGCTCGAAGTCGCCGGAATCCCCGGCAGCCGCAGCTTCGCCGTGGTCCCCGACCCGGAAAAACGGGAAAAAAATCCGGACCTGTTTTTCGCCGTCGACTCCGCGCAGAGCTGGCTGGCCGCGCCTCAGAAGGAGAATCCGTTCCGGCCGGCGGACGCTTTCGCCATAGTCTCCGAGGTTGCACGCCGCGCCGGTATCCAGATGGTCCGCGAGCGCCTGCGCTGGAGCGATGTCGAGCCGGAACCCGGCAAATTCGACTGGAAACAGTACCGGCAGAATGCGGATCTGCTTTCCGAACGCGGAATCCGGATTTCCGGGGTCTACCATGATGCGCCCTCCTGGACGAGAAGCAACACTCCCCGGCTGCCCTCCGACCTGATGGCGAATTATCGTTTTGCCCGGAAGCTCGCCCGGGAATTCAGGGGAAAGATGACCGTCTGGGAGTTCTGGAACGAACCCGACATCGGATTCGCCCCGGAAGGCGCCTGGGATTATGCCGCCGCGCTGAAATCGGCCTACCTCGGATTCAAGGCCGGCGACCCGGAGCTGACCGTCGCTCCCGGCGGATATGCGCGCACTCCGCTGCTGAATTACAATCACGTCGTGCTGCTCAACGGAGCCGGCGATTATGCGGATATCTTCAATATGCATACCTACGCCGTCATCCGGGACTTCCCGGCCGTGCTGCAGGATATCCGGAATCATCTGAAGCGCCATAACCTCACTCATCTGCCGATCTGGTTCACGGAAAACGGCTCCAACATGGAGGGAGCAGCCCGGGAGGAGAGCGGAATCAAGGGCGTTCGAAAACACTCCCCCGCCCAGGAGCTCCTGGTTGCCGAATATATCGCCAAAATGATGATTACCATGCAGTTTCTCGGAGTCGAACGCGATTTCTTTTTCGTCCTGCCGCCTTACAACGAACGGGCCGGCAAAAAGGATTGGGGCATGCTGCGGCACGATTTTACGGTAAAGCCCGGTTATGCCGTGCTTGCAACACTGATCGACCGGCTCGGCAACGCGGAGCCGGAAGGGGAGATCCGGCTGGGCGATGGAATCAAAGGCTTCCTCTACCGGCGCAGAGACGGCCGGAAAATCCTGGTTTACTGGAGCATTTCCGAGCTCGATACAAAGGAGGAACGTCCGAATCTCGACACGCAAAACCTGCTGTCCCGCAAATTCGCCCTCCCCGGGAGCGGCGGCAAACTGGCAGGAGTCGACCATTTCGGAACACCTTTCGAAGCGGATGGAGCGCAAATGACGGCGACCCGTTTTCCCGCTTTCATCGATTGTCCTCCTTCGCTCCGGCCCGACATTCCGTTCATCTCGCAGAAAACAGAGAGAAGCGAACCGGAAAAACTTGACAGAAGCATTGTCTTCCGGACAGAGCTTTCCGATGACTTCAAACTCTGGGTCGGCAAGGACGGGACGGACATCAGGAACGACACCGTTCGTTTCAAACTTCAGGCATGGAATTTTTCCGGCCGGGAAAAGCAGGGGCGGATTTCCGTTTCGGGAGGCGGCAGCAGGGGAATTCCCGATGCGGTCACTCTGCCGCCATTCGGAAAATCGGAGTTTGAAGTCTTCTTCAAGCCGGCGCTGAATGAAACATTCAAAGGCGAACTCCGGGTCGAAGGTATTTTCGGCGGCAGGGCGACTTCTCCGCTCGTCATTCCGCTGCGGAACCTGAAGGCGGGAATGGAAGCCTGCCGGGAAGTCGAAATGCCGCAGCTTGTCGACCCGGTGAACTGGCGCAAAAATTCCTCCGGCGAGCAGACGGCCGCATACGATGAGGATGAAAACGCGCTTTGCTTCACGACGGAATATCCTGCCGGAGTCGACCGCTGGACCTATCCCGAATATACGCTTCAGCTGCCTCAGGAGTCACTGGCCGGTGCCAGGATCATCGCATTCGAAGCCAAAAGCTCCGAGCCGAAGGGAATCCGGCAAATGCTGCTGATGCTGGTGCTGAAAAACAGAAAAACACTCCAGCTCAAGGTGAATGTGCCGGGCACGGAATGGGAAGAGTGCCGCACCCAGCTTCCGCCCGACATCGACGGCGGAGAGATCGTAAAAATCCGGCTCGGCATCAATTCACGCCGGGACCGAATCTCCTACCGGATACGGAACGTCAGATTTTTTTACGCACGTTGATCTCCCGATGCATCCTCCGTCCGGAAAACGGGAAACGGGAAAAAGCAGCAGGCCGTTCAGCAATCGAGAAACTCCCGGCGGACGGCAATCGGCGCGAGCGCCGACCAGCCGCAGAAGTCGGGCTCGCCCTTCGCCGGCCGGCCGGAGTCTTCCGGCGAATAGTTCTCCCAGATCGTTCCGGTGGAACGGAACAGCCGAAGCGTTCCTTCGAACAGTTTTGACGCGATCGACCGAGCCAGCGCTTCCCGGCCGCAGCTCCGCAGCCCCCGCAAAATCATATAATCCATGAAGATCCAGACCGGACCGGCTGAATAGCCGTTCTCCGGATCGTAATCGGGGTCGTCCGCCGCAAGGGTCGGAACCGGAACCGGGCGACAGAATTTCGCAGGATCGTTCAGGTGCGCCAGATAGCGGTCGAGCCGTTCCTCCGGCACGACGCCGGCCGGCAATGTCCAGTAGCTGGTCGCAAAGAAGCGGCGAATCGGCGTACCGTCGGCGAGCGTGTCAAAATAGAAGCCGTCCGCCTCGCTCCAGGCGATCCGGTTGATCGCCGCCGCGATTGCGGCATGCTCCTGCCGGTATGCGTCGATCTCCCGGCCCGGACAGCCGATCCGTTCCGCGATCCGGGCGAGATTCCTGGCGTTGAAAGCCATCTGGGCACTCGTGTCGATCCAGTCGGCCTGCCGGTTCCAGCAGAAGCGCGGGTCGGGCAGCAGCTTTTTACCGGTCGTCGCCTGAAAAGCGGGGTGAATATGCTCCTTCCGCAGCGGGATTCCGCCGGTGGGGTCCGGGCCGGAACGCGGCCAACGCGGCAGATTGTCCAGCCCGCAGCCAAAGGGATCGCTGAAAAACATTCCGTCCGGCTGGCGGAAATGCGCCCGGCAGAAAGCGTGATGCCGGACCAGAGCCGGGTAAACCCGCTCCAGCCGCCCTGGAAACAACCCTGCTTCGGCCAACTCCAGTTCGGCCCAGGCCAGAATCGGCGGAGCAAAAGAGATCGGGTGCTCTTTCGACCACTTCGACTCCCCGGTCGGCAGATATTGGCGACTGATAAAACCGTCAACATCGGCCAAACGGTAAAAATTATCGAGCGAATTCTCCAGCGGATAGCGTTCCGGGTGATACTTCGCCCAGAATATGCAAAAAACCGTGTCCCAGAGAAACAGATCGCTGAAATTCCCGCCGGTTCCAAGCCGGGGGCGCAAAACCGGACCGAACGGCCCTTCGCGGTCGAGCTTGCGGTCGGCGATGCGAAGAGCCGCTTCGTAGAATTCGTCGGCGGCGGTCATCGGGTCTTCAACTCCAGCAGAACCGGGGTGTCACAGAATTTCACGCCTTCGATACGGCTTCGGCCATTCCGGTTCCGGATGCGGACGCGAACCGGTTCCGAGGTGAACCAGGCGCGGTCCGAACCGAGAAGGAGGTCGTACACACCGGTATTTTCCGATGCCAGCTCGAACGGCAGCTCGACATCGGCAACCGGGAGCTCAGTCTGCCGGTCAGCCGCCCGTCCTCCATTCCAGAGGGCCAGAAAGAGCGCGCCGTCCTGCCTCCGGAACAGATAGGCATGCGGATCGAATGAACCGTAGAGCACTTCGAGCCGTCTGCGATTCTCCGTATCGGCGATAACGGCAATTTCATGATCCAGCACCTCGAACTCGCTACCTGGCGGAAACTTCGCATTCAGATGACGAAGAGCGAAATATCCCGGACGCGGCAAATAACCCGGTCCGCAGGTCAGCCCGAAAAACGCGCTGTCTACCGCCCGGTACCAGTAGTAGCGGTCCACTCCGAGCGCAAGATTCTGGAGCATTGAGCGCAGCAGGTACTTGGCCTGTACATCGTGCGAGACGGAAGCGGCCGGATCCAGCGACGGCTGGGCATCGACGGTCCAATAGCCGAACTCGGTGATCCAGAGGGGAATCGATTTTCCGGCCGGAGAGAGACGGTCCACCGTTTCACGCATTTTCAGCAGTTCTTCTGCATAGTTCGCGGTTTCGCCGTTGAACCGGCGCATGCTCTGATACGATGCCTCAGGCGGGACCTCCTGCCGGTATGGATGCAACGCGACGGCATCGACAAGTTTCCCGGCGCCGAGCTCGAAGCAACGTTGAAGAAAAGCATGATCCATGCGGGAAATGCCGCCGAATATGATCTTCGCCGCCGGATCAACGGCGCGGATGTTTCCCACTGCGCTGCGGAGTACAGCCATATACTCCTCCGGCGTCGCGCCGTTCTCCTCGTTCCACACCTCATACTCCTTCACCTGACCGCTGCCGGCACTGCCGAAAGTTTCGGCCATATAACGGGCGTAGCGGCCGAATCCGGCATGAAAAGCGGCATTCTGTCCCTTGAGCTCGTCAAATCCGCCCGGCGTGCCGGGAGCATTGTAATGCCGATTCCCGTAAGCGAGGATCATCAGCGGCTCAAGCCCTGCCCGGTCCAGTGACGCCATGAAGTCGAAGGCGCTCTGCGGCAACTGCATGACACCTTTCTCCGATTCCGCCTCATTCCAGGAAAAGTGAAACCGTACCCGTCTGACGCCGCTGCCGGCGATGACCGGCAGCTCCCGGTCCGAATTGCGCGTATGCAGATTGAGTCCGAACACCGGTTTCACCCGGCGCGCGACGGGACGGACAAAGGTCCCCTGAATTCTCCCGCCGGCCGGAAACTCCGCCTTGTCAGAGAGAATCAGCGAAGCGATGCGAAGCGGGAAAGCAGCCTTGCCGTCCGAAAAAGCGCCGAGCGCAACAGCCTGTCCCCATTTCGACGGCAGTACAGGCTGCTTCTTTTCATAGACCGTACGCCCGCCGAACCGGATCGAAAGTTTCTCCGGAGACCAGAGCAGAACGAGCTCATTCCATCGCCCTGCATCAAGTTTCGCGGCAGGCATGGTCCACCAGAAACAATTCTGCCAGTTTTCGCGCAGGTCGCAGGCAAAATTACCATTGCGGTCGATCCAGAGGCGGAGTCCGCTGCCGCCCTCCATCACATCAAGCAGACAATATTCTCGCCCCGGTTCCGTCGCAGCAAGCGGCCGAAACCGAATCAGCAGGGAACCGGAACCGGCCGGGAATCTGGCGGGAAGCCGATAACAGGCCGATGTGTTCCCGGTCTCCAGCGCACCGTCCTTCAGCGTGACCGCGGCGACGGGCGGCAGGACTGCCCGGCCTGTGCAGCCGTCGCCGGAGCGGGAAAAATCCCAACGAAACTCCGCCGCTCCAGCAAGCATGACGCAACAGGCGGTAAAAAGAATCAGAAATCTCTTTCGCATAACCGGTTTTCCTCCTCAATTCCAGGGCCAGCCGAAGCGGGGCTTCATATAGAGCGGCCAGTCGAGCCGTTCCTGCGGAAACTCGGTCGGAAAGCTCTGTACATGGGTAACGGTCGCCGCATGAGTATCGGCATACAGGATATTCCATTTAACAACGTGACCGGAAAGCGATTCTCCGGTGGTCAGGTCGAAAAAGCCATAACCCGGATTCATATCGTTGACCCAGCCGCCATGAAGAGAACCGTCGGCAGCGGTCGTTTTCTGCGGCGCCGCATCGGCGAGCACCAGCACCCGGGAACGCAGTCGAGGGTCAATGATTGAATCCTTCATGCGCGTCTTGAGACGGAAGTAGTTGTTATACGCATACGAAACTTCGCCTTCGCTTTTTTCCGAGGGACATTTGAAAACCTTTCTGTCTCCGCCGAGATGGGGAACCAGCTTGTTCGGCCAACGGTCAGCACTGTGCGCAACTCCCAGCGGGAACCAGTATTCATCATTGTCGGCAAGATAAGAAGTGCAGGCATAGCCGAGCTGCTTCAGATTACTGAGACAGCTGCTGAGTTGTGCCCGTTCCCGCGCCCGATTCAGCGCGGGCAGCAACATTGAGGCGAGAATCGCGATGATCGCAATCACGACCAGAAGTTCGATAAGGGTAAAACAGCGATATTTCATCTTAACAATCCTTTCCGGGTTGGTTATCATTCACAGCGAGCGGAGCGATCCGCGTTCAATCAAAGTACCGGAAAGCAACCGGACACTAGGCGGAAGCGTCAGTTTCCGGTGCTTCGCATCGATCCTCTGCAGAAGTTCCGCCATGGCAGTCCGGCCGATATCGACCAGCGGATTTTCAATGCTGGCAAGCGGCGGTTTCAGGCTGCAGCAGACCGGAATCTGGTTGTCGAAGCCGATTATACTCAGCTCTTCCGGAATCCGTAAACCGCGTTCTCCGCAGGCGCGATAGAGACCGACACACCCCCAGTCATTGGTGACAACGGCAGCGGTGACCTTCTCCGGGTATGCCAAGATCCGGCCGAGCGTCCGGCCGAGCAGCGGCGGAATCGGATCGGGATTTGGCGAGGAAACAGTGGAGAATTTTTCTTCGAAAAAGAGCGCGCTCCGCCAGAGTCCCCGAGCCGCCATCGCCTCCCGGAATCCCTCCGCCCGCTGTGCGAACATTCCGTGATCCGGATCGGTACTGATAAAGGCGATCACGCGGTGTCCGCGCCGGATCAGTTCCTCCGCGGCAAGTGCTCCGGCTGCATGGTTGTCGAGAACCACGTTCGGAAAGCGACGGTTGAACCCGTTGACGCCGAACCAGACCATCGGCACCTTTTCCGCCAATTCCCCAATCCGGCGGAGTCGTTCGTCACCGTGGCGGAAATTGTGCTTGACCAGAATTCCATCAAATTCGGAAAGATGCCGGAATAATTTTTCATCGCTGCAGTCGAGCAGTGTGAAAAAGTCCGGTCTGATACCGTAAATCCGGCAGATTTCTGAAATTCCCTCCGCACAGGAGCGGGCCGGGAAGGAGTCCTCCCAATGGAACTGCATATCGAAAAACAGGATGGCGACGCGTCCACCCTCGGCCAGGTTTCGCCGGGAGTTTTTCCGCGGACGCCGCAACGGCACATAGTGAAATTCCCGCATGACGGAGAGCGTACGCTCCCGAAGTTCAGGATCAACGTTGATCGCATTGTTCATCACCCGGCTGACGGTACCGAGAGAGACACCGGCCCGGGTCGCGATATCACGAATGGTAAATGTTTTCTGCATTGTCTTGACACCTTGTTTTCGCTATAAAATATGACAAAGATAATGCAAAAAGCCAAGAGTCTCCCGGATAAAATCATGAAAATAAGAACCTTTTCGACGTTTATTTCATGAACTAACGAAAAAGAGGAAAAAATAAACTCGAACGCATCATCGAATAGCAGCGAAGTCCGCCTGTCCGCGCGTCAAGGC
>ERZ1034952.291-NODE-291-length-46907-cov-6.783254_pt1 | contig 46907 bp, 24 predicted proteins | sample MGYA00520625_ERZ1034952 | MGnify/ENA primary metagenome ERZ1034952 (study PRJEB33766, sample SAMN09781773) | gut metagenome | biome: gut microbiome | host: Homo sapiens | place: Madagascar | study: EMG produced TPA metagenomics assembly of the PRJNA485056 data set... | reverse complement strand
TATATCCGTTCTTGCCGAAGTTGAGCGCGACCATCCGGCCGTCTGCCGTATGGAAAATCTGAATGATAACATCCGTTGGCTTCGGCTCAGTGGTAAAATAATTGCTCGGCCGCGTGTTCACGGTCGGGATCGCGCCGCTGCCGAAGGTATAGCGCGGACTTGCTTTTTTATCCGCGCTGTCCAGATAGGCCAGCACCTGCCCGGCGATCCTTCGGCTGGAGGTCCCCGCCTCGGTCGGGTCGTTCGGGTTCTTCTGCAATGCGCCCAGCGCTCCGTTGGAGATGCGCCCCAGCTTGGTCATCTTTACGCCGCCGATCGTCGATTTGAACTTGCACGACTCGGCAAAGCTCTCCGGGTACAGGGCGTAGCACTCGGACAGCGCCGCCTGCGAGGCCGTCCAGACGTCCCGCGCCTCCGCGATGACCGCCCGCTGCTTCGCCTTGTCTATGTAGCCGATCAGAGACGGGATCAGAACGGCCGCGAGTATCGCCAGAATGACCAGCACGACGATCAGCTCGACCAGCGTAAATCCCCGCTTATCCTTTATCGACCGCATATCTCAACCTTCTTCCCTCTCTGTTATTTCCTTATGATACCGCGCGCGCGGCGGCAAGTCAAGCCTGCCTCCCGGCTTTCTGTGCAGTTAAAACGTTAAGACGTTGCAACTTTACGACTTTGTAAATTTATAACTTTAAAACTTTGTGACTTTGCTCTGCTCAGTGCAGGATGTCCTGCAGTGCGGCGATCAGCGCGTCGATCACGAGCGGCTTGGACAGGAAGGCGTTCATGCCGCAGTCGAACGCCCGCTTCCGCTCCTCCTCGAATACGTTGGCCGTCATGGCCACGATCGGGACGGCGGCGCGCGCCGGGTCGTTCAGCGCACGGATGCGCTGGGTGGCGGTGTAGCCGTCCATGACCGGCATCTGAATATCCATCAGCACCAGATCATACCGGTCTGCGGGCGAACTGCGCACCTTATCCACCGCGATCGCGCCGTTTTCGGCGGTATCGACCAGAAAACCGTACTCATGCAGGATCTCCACCGCGATCTCGCGGTTGAGCTCGTTGTCCTCGACCAGCAGCACGTGCCGTCCGCGGAAGTCCGCCTGCGCTTCGGGCAGGACGTCCGGCTCCGCCGCCGTCGGCGCATGGCCGGTGGCGGTCAGCAGAGCGTTGCGCAAGTCGGACAGGAACATCGGCTTGGAGCAGAAGGCCGTCACGCCCGCCGCCTTCGCCTCCGCCTCGATATCCGACCAGTCGTAGGCGGTCAGGATGATGATGGGCGTGTCGTCGTTCAGGCTGCGGATCTGGCGCGTGACCTCGATGCCGTTCATGTCCGGCAGCCGCCAGTCGATGATATAGGCGCGGCAGGGGTCGCCCAGCTCGATGGCCTGGCGCGCGCGCAGCACGGCCTCCCGGCCGGAGAGCGTCCACTCGGCGCGCATCCCCACGCGGGTCAGCAGCTTGGTCACGCTGTCGCAGGTGTTGAAATCGTCGTCGACGACGAGCGCCTTGAGTCCGGCAAGCTCCTCGATCCTTTCCTCGCGGCGGCGGCCGGTCTGAAGGCGCAGCGGCAGGCGGATGATGAACTCGGTGCCGCGGCCCTGCTCGGTCTGCACCTCGATCGTGCCGCCCATCATGTCGACGATGTTCCGGGTGATGGCCATGCCGAGGCCGGTGCCCTGAATGCGGCTGACCGTCGAGGTGCGCTCGCGCTCGAACGGCTCGAAGATGCGCTTGGCGAACGCCGCGCTCATGCCGATGCCGGTGTCGCGGACGCGGAACTCATACTGCGCGCAGCCGTGCTGCGTCCCGGCGAGCTGACGGACGCGGACCGAGACCGTGCCGCCCGCCGGGGTGAACTTGACCGCGTTGGACAGCAGGTTGAGCAGGATCTGCTCGAGGCGCGTCCGGTCGCAGCAGACGTCCTCGTCGGTCACGTCGAGCGCGTCCATGTACAGCTCGAGCTGCTTGGCGTGCACCTGTCCGCCGACGATGGTCTTGATGTCGTGCAGCACCTCGGACAGGCTGACCTCGCTCTCCTCGAGATGGAGCCTGCCGCTCTCGATGCGGCTCATGTCGAGGATATCGTTGATGAGCGAGAGCAGATGGCGGCTCGAGGCGAGGGTCTTGGTCAGGTAGTCCTTCACCCGTTCGGTGTCGTCGATGTTGGTGACCGCGAGGGTGGTGAAGCCGATGATGGCGTTCATCGGGGTGCGGATGTCGTGCGACATATTGGTCAGGAAGTCGCTCTTTGCGCGGCTGGCGGACTGGGCGGCCGCGACCGCGTCCGAAAGCGCCTGATTGACCTCCTTGTCGGCCGTGCGGTCGGACAGCACGAGGATATACTTGGTCCGTCCTGCCGTCTCGGTGCCCATGGCGACGATATGGAACCAGCGGCGCTCGCCGCTCTCCTGATGGATATAATCCGAGTCCCATTCGCGCTGCTCGCCGCGCTGAAGTCCCTCGAGGAAGTTCCTGTCGCGGTCGGGGGAGTCCGCGTCGTGCAGCACGCTCAGCACATGGACGTCCTGCCGCACCTGTTCGAGCGGAATACCGAGCAGGCGCTCGATGTTCGGGCTGATATAGTCCGTGCGCCAGGTCTCGCCGTCCAGCATGAGGAAAACGTCGTCGACGCTGTGCGAGAGCCGGTTGAACAGCTCGTCCCGGTACAGGATCTCGGTGTCCTTGCGGCGGAGCGCGGCGCGGCCCCAGCGCACGATGAGCGCGATGGCCAGCACCGCGAGCAGGACCGCGATCACGCCCATGATCTCGACCGTCCGGAACCACAGCCTGTCCATGCTGGCGTTGACGATGCTGACCGGGACAAGGCTGAGCATGCTCCAGTTCTGGATGCCCGTGCTCTCGTAGACCAGATACTGCCGCGTTCCGCGCAGCGTCAGCATCAGACTGCCGCTCCTGCCCTGCGTGAGGTCGTCGCTCAGCGCGTCGAATTGCTTCGCGGTCAGGTCGGAATGCTCGCGCAGCTCCGCGAGGAGGTTATAGACCGGGTCGTCGCTGTCGGCGCTGCTGTCGAGCACGACGCGCCCGTCCGGATAGATGACATAGCTGTGGTCCGCGCCGCCGAAGGCGGTATTATCGAGCGCGTTCAGCACCGCGTTGTTATAGTAGGCGATGGCGACCGCGTCGTAGGTGAAGCCGCGGTAGGTGCCCTGCGTCTCCGGGCAAATAAACACGAGCATCTGCGGCTTTCCGGGCATCACCGCGTTCAGCACGATGTCCTCGCCGTTGGAAAACGGCTCGTTCAGGTCGACCTGCGAGCCGAGAGAGCCGGTTTCGCCGTCCGGCGTCATGCAGCTGCCGTCCGAGGCGAGGAAAAAGAGGGCGGCGCAGCCGGTCTCGCCCTGCATCTCGTTTAGGCTGGAGCGGATCTGCTCCTCGCTCGAGGCGTTTTTCATACAATCGCCCCACAGATGCAGCAGCATCCGGTTGCGGCTGACCAGATGGTTCAGCATATTGTTGGACTTGTGCAGGATCTCGGACAGATGCGAGGTGCTCTCCTGATAGACCGTGCGCGATACGAACGAGAAGTAGCGGGTGCTGATGCCGCTGATCAGCACGGTCATGACGAGCAGGGCGGCGGCAACGCTGCGCCAGCTCTGCGGAAGGCGGTATTTTGTTTTTCCTCCGCGTTTTTGGTCAGTCATTTCTGTTTACCTCAGTCTGATATAGTGTTCCGGCTCCGCCAGCGCGGCGCTGTCCCCGGCGGCATACGCGCTCCAGACGTCCCGGACCTTGGTCTCTCCGCCCTCGAAGGGGCGGCTCTCGTCCGCGAGCAGCGGCGCCATCTGCTTCGCCGTGGCGAGGCAGGTCACGGTTACGCTATCGTCCTCGCGGAGCGTCTTTCCGTTCCGCTTGACCCCGGTCAGCGCAAAGCCGCCGTTTTCCTCCTTGACCTCGATGGCGATGCCGCTGACCGTCGGCAGGGAGCCGCGGTTGAACGGCGTAAAGCCGTCCTCGCAGCCCTCGACAAAGGCGCGGACGGTCTCGGTCAGCTCCGCGCCGGTCATCGTGCGGCGGTAGGCGAACAGGCCGTTCGGCATGATCATCGAGGCGGCCATCTTCTCGGTGTAGTCCGCCGCCAGCACGCTGCCGGTGAAGCTGTTCGCGGCGGCGAGGAGCACATCGGAATCATACACGCCGCGCAGCGTGTTCGCCATCACGGAGAAGGAGGCGTTGCCGCCGTCCGCATGGAACACGTTCGAATATGCCTTGTCCGAGGTCAGCACGGTCTCCGCCGTCTCCGTATCGTCCGCGAGCAGCTGTGCGTTGAACGCCTGATACGCCTGTTCTGCGGTGTATTCGCCCGCGATCATGCGCGAGACCACGTCCTGCGAGACGGAAAAGAAGTCGTTCGAGGCGATGCGGATGTACATATGGTTCTGCTCGATCACCGGGCGCACGTCCTCGAGATAATCGGTCAGGCGGAGGCTGACGTTCTGGCTGTAGCTCAGAATGTCCTGTCCGTCATAGACGATGCGGTTCTGCGCGTCCTCGGAGAGCATGACATGGAGCACCTGCATCGCCTTTGTGCGGCGGGCGCTGTCCTGCTCGAGGTTTCGGCTGAGCGCGACCTGGAAATACGGGGTGGTCATCAGCCACTGCTGGCCGTCCTGCCCGAAGAACGGCAGGAAGGCGGTATCGATGCCCTCGTCCTCAAGGATCTTGACGTTAGCCGAGGTGCCGAAGAACATGGCGAGCTTGCCGCTGCGCATCCGGTCCATGATGTCGTCGTAGTTCAGCGTCAGGTCAGCGGCGTTCAGGCCGGTGTCGCGGATGAAGCCCTCGAGGTTCTTGAAGGCCGCCGGCCAGACCGTGTCGTCCAGACCGACCTTGTCGGTGCTCGCCGGGTCGCTGTACGCGGTGCGCCACTGACGGCCCGCCGCCGAGGAAAGCTCGGAGACCGAAACGCCCTGAAGCGTCTCCATGCAGGTGTAGTCGTAGGAATAGTCCGCGTCAAAGCCGCGGATGCCGTGCTTTTCGAACGCGCGGCAGGCGGAAACGAAGCTCGCGTAATCGGTCGGCAGCGGAATGCCGTATTTCTCGAACAGGCCGCGGTTGACCACGAAGCCGTGCGCGTCCGCGCAGACCGGAAGCCAGTTGACACTGCCGTCCTCGTTCTTGAAGCTGTCGAGGTAGGTGTTATAGACCGCGCCCGCCTCGTTGGTCGTGGCGAGGTTCATCAGGCTGTCCTTCAGCGGCGCGGCGTCGTGCAGCGAGAAGCGGCAGCTGGTGATGATGTCCGGCAGACCGCCGTTTTCATTCAGAAACCGGTAAAAATCCAGATCGTTGTTGCCGACGATGAACTCGATGTTCACATCGGGCAGCTGCGACTGGATATAGGGGGCGTAATTTTCGTACAGCGTGGTATTCCACAGATAGACCTGAATGGTCTCCGCGTCCTCCTGCGCCTCGTTTCTTTGCGCGCCGCAGCCGGACAGCAGGCAGACGCCTGCGATCAGTACCGCGAGCAGGAGGGACAGACCGCGCCGCAGCTTTTTCTTTTTCATAAACCGTTCTCCTTACCCCGTGACGGCCGCCGCTCCCCGGAAGGCCGCATTTCCTTTGTTTTCTCTTTTTTCCCTGCCGCTGTAAAACGGCGATATATAAACAGCATAGCACTTTTCGGACACAAATACAAGGGATTTTGCCCTTTTTCGTCTGAAACGGACAAAAATGCACGCGCAACGCCGCGTGCATCGTGCTTTCCCCGGCGCCGCACCTGTAAACCGGATTGAAAGCGCGGAAGGGGAAACGTTATAAAGTCGTGAAGTTATAACGTTTCGAAGCTATAAAGTTACAAATGTGTAACGTCACAAAGTTAAAACGCTGTCTGCTCAAACTAACATTTTGTTAATATTCTTTTCCGAAGATCCATCGTACACTTTAGCTATACGGTGGATCTTTATTTGTGAAAGGAACGGAGAAAGGGGGGATCGATTTGGAGCGAAGATACATTGCCGCCGTCGCGCCGCTGGCCGATCATATGCTTCAGGTGGACTTTGTGTCCGGCGCCCGTCTGCTGCTGGACCTGAAGCCCTATCTGGACAAGATCCGCTTCCGGCCGCTTGCCGACCCGAAAAACTGGAACAGCGCCGTGACCAACGGTATCTTTGTCCGCTTCGGCAATGTGGAGCTGAGCCATGACGAGCTGCTCTCTATGGCGGAACAGGAATACCCCACCGGATAAGAAAAAGGAGGAAACTGCATGAACAGAAGAACATCGGCATGGGCGGGTACCCGCCGGGGCACAAAGGCCCTCTCCCTGCTGCTGAGTCTGGTGCTCTGCCTGAACCTGCTGCCCGCGGAGGTACTGGCGGCGCAGACCGGCAGCACAGACGCCGGACGCACAGTGTTCGATGCCTTGGGTTTCAGTACCAAGGCGCCGGAGGGATACGAGCAGGACGAAAGCCTCGCCGGAACGCCCTACGGCAAAACCTACACCACTATGGCGGAGGTGGACGAGCTGTTCACCTTTGAGGGAAAGAAGCAATCTGACAGCGCAAAGGTGGCAAGCCTGTACCGCAGTCTGTACGGTCATGATGATAAGACCGACAGCGAGACAGACGCCTTTGTCGGACTTGCCAAGGGCAGCGAGGCGGGACCGATCTCTTTGCAGGTGGAAGGCAATTTCTCCCGCGCGAATCAGGGACAAAAGAAAAATGTTGCCTTCATCAATGCGAACTTCACCTATATTGACACGACCGACAGCGAGCTGTGGAGCAAGGTCGATTCCAATAAGGGCGCACTGGTCAATTTTGATCTGGGCGTTATGGACCCGGTGAACGGTCAGTACGATGTGTTCTACCGCGCAAACCAGTATTCACCGGAGTTTGACAACAGCGACTATACAAAGATCTATCGTCAGTACAACAAGAAGGACGACGCGCCGCTGTACCTCGGCAATGCCGGCGACGCCGCGAAAAAGACGCATAAGGTCGGCGGCACAGTCTCCACCGATGTGTGGACCTGGGAATTCGGGGCCGCTTACATGGCGCAGAACTATCTTGAACTGGCGACCGGCGACTTTGACGGCGACTCCATCGACGAGATCGCGGTCTACATCGGCGAGACCAACAATCCGCGCGTTGAGATCTGGAAGCTGCAGGAGCAGGACGGTGACGGCTATCTGAACCCTGGTCATTACGCAGATCACGATTTCTTTGGTGCAGCGAGCGTCGATACAGGCAAACGCACATGGAAAATCGCGTGGACCTATCCGCTCAACCAGTACGGCAGCGGCAAGGTGCCGAACATGGTGAGCCTGTCCGCCGCCGACTACGACAAGGACGGCATTGACGATCTGGCGGTCTCGTGGGGCTATTTCGGCAGCGGCGCTATTCAGCCGAGCCGCGCCACCATCATGATGGGCGCGGACAACAACAAAATGATGACCCGCAAATATTCGTTCGACCTCAAATCCGGCGGCACGGATATCTATCGCGCGAGCTTCACCGCCGGTGACGTGGATAACGACGGCTACAACGAGCTGGTCATGGGCGGAAGCCTTGCAAACTCCGACCGCGACTCGCGCTATCTCGCGGTCTACGAGTGGAACGGCAGCGGCTTTTCTATCGTTGCCGAGCAGAATTTCAAGCTGTTCGAGGAAGAAAACGGCGTGCGCAAGTGGCAGAATATCAAGGATGACAAAACCTATTACAGTATGCTGTTCGCGCCCGCCAATGTTGCCGTAGGCAAATTCTACGGCATCGGCGAGTCGCCGTGCATCTATCTGGACAGTATCGTGATCGAGTACGGAAACGAGGGCTTTGATATCCTCGATCTCATGGCGTCCGACACGGTCTATCCGGATAAGGCGCAATATTATGTCGAATGGGGCGCCCGCGCAGCGGATACGACCGGAAACGGACAGGATACGCTGCTGACCATGTCCAACGTGGTCGCGAAAATCGACAACGTAAACTCGGTCGCGGATTATATGCAGCTGGCATGGGCAAGCTATTATCGGAATCAGTATGCGCTGAGCGGCATCCGCTTCAGCAAGAGCAGCGACAGCTATGCGGCAGACCGCGTGCTCTCCAAAACCGCGACTTACAGTGCGGCAGACAGCAACTTCCTGAATTTCGCGTCCCTGTCCTTCTCTCTGCCGAACACGGATAACGATACCGCTATCCTCAAGTACACCGGCAAGCACTATTACACCTATTCCGACCCCGAGGTGCTGGCGGTGCTGGCGTCTCCGCCGTATTACGCAGATCTGGCAAACGATGATGACGACAGCCAGATGATCGAGTCCTCGACGGCCTACGGCAAGAGCAAGGGCTCGGGCGGCGGTACGACCCACTCCAACTCCTTCTCGGTCGGCGTGTACACGAGCTGGGAGAAAACGTGGTCGATGCTCGGCGTCGAGCTGGCGTCCGCCGAAGCGGAGTTTTCCATCAACAATACCTTCACATGGGAAACGCAAAAGACCTCCTCGCTCGAATACGCGGTGGAATATGCCACGATGGCGGGCGTGGACACGGTCGTTCTGTACTCCATGCCCATCGAGACCTACGTCTATGAGGCGCAGATCCCGAACGGCAGCGGCGGCTATGACACGCAGACCATGACGGTCAACATTCCGTATGAGCCGTCCATTCAGACGCTCTCGCTGGAAAAGTACAACACCATCTATCATACCTACAAGGACATTCTGCCCGATGTCAGCCGCGCGCTGACCCACACGGTAGGCGACCCCGGCAGCTATGCCACCGGCATCAGCAGCCTGCCCGGTGACCGTCAGCAGACGCTGGTCTATACGGGCGATCCGTCCACCATCGGAAAGGGCAGCCAGAACACGCAGACGCAGTCCATTTCGATGACGAACGAAGAGGAAAACAGCTTCAACTACGAGCTTGAGGTAGAGACCAAGGCGGGCGCCGGCATGGGCGGCGTCAGGGTCGGCGTGACGGCGGGCTACAGCCACGGCGCAGGCTCGGTGCATATCACGACCGCAGGCTCGAGCTACACCGCCACGATGAACGGCCTGCCGTCACAGGCGGACAAGTACGGCTACGACTTCAACTGGAAGCTGGTGGGCTTCCTGTATCAGGGCAAGTACCCCGTCGTCACCTATCTGGTCACGAGCGTGAAGGAGCCGCCGCTGCTGCCGGAGAACTTCGGCGCGAACGAGGAGCAGACCACCACCGACCGGATCGCGCTCGAATGGGATTACAGCGGCAATGCGGCAGGCTTCGTGCTCTACCGCTACTTCCAGTCGCCTTCCGCGTCCGGCTACTATAAGATCGGCACGGTCGAGGCAGGCGAGGGCACAGCCACCGGCTTCGGCAGGCACTACACCTACACGGATACCGGACTCAGCCCGAACACGGAGTATAAATACCGCATCCAGACCATCGGCACCGCGCAGCCCAACACCAGTATCCCCAGCGGAGCCTACACCACCTACACCAAGCCGAACGGCGGCGTGCCGGAGGTGGCGGTCAGCAGCGAAACGCTGAATGCGCGCCCGGATACGGTCGTCTGGACCGCCGCGAACATCACGAACCAGAGCGAGCTTACCGGCGCGCAGATCTTCTACCAGTGGCAGAAGCAGAACGCCAAGGGCGGCTGGGCGGACGTTTCCGGTGAAACCGGGTACACCCTGACCTTCCGGTATCCGAACGCGGACGCAGAGGGCGTTTACCGCTGCAAGGTGAGCGCACTGGCGGACCAGAACCTCGTAACGGCGTACTCGCCCGAGGTTACGGTGACCTACGCGCAGCGTGAAGCGGAAATCACAAGCCTGACGATCGACCGGGAGACCGGCAAGCTCACCGCCACGGTCAAGGGCGTGGGCGTGGACACCATTCCTGCCGGTACGGTCAGCTTCAAGCTCGGCTCGGGCAGCACGGAATCGGTTTACACCGCGAATCTTGACGCCAGGGGCACGGCGGCCGTGACGGTCAGCCCGGCAAACGGCGTATACAAGGTCACGGCGGATTACAGCGGCAGCAAGGTGTTCCTGCCCGCGGCCTATGAGCCGGAAACGCCGCAGTTCTACGCCAAGGGCATCCAGGCGAACACGGAATTTATAGACGCAAACGGCACCTACACCTACGGCGATACGCTGCGCTTCATCAAGTACACGGTGGACGCAAACGGCAGCATTACCGAGCGTCAAGAAGGCTATAATTCGGGGAACTGGAAGTTCCCGAGCGACCTTGTTGCAAGCCCGATCTTTACATCCACTCATGAAAAGCGCTTTCGGGATAACCGCGCCGGATGGGCAACGAAAGCCGTGATGCTGGAAGAAAACAGCATGAGCCGGATGACTGGTATTACAGTGGAGCGCAAGGACGCAGAGATCACCGGACTGACGGACTGGGCGGTTTCGGCAGGCGAGGTCGATACGCCAAACAAGCGAAGCGCCCTGTATGACAACATCAGGTCTACGCTGAAAATGGAGGGACTGGTCAGCGATTGGGATAAGACGCCCATGTTTTCTATCGTTCCCACCGACACCGCAGGCAACTATGCTTCGGATATTTCCAAACCGGGCGTATACACCATCACGGTTGCGCTGCGTGACACTTCGATCAACAGCATTACAGAGAACTACAATTACACAATGCCCACCGCCAAGCTGATCGTCACCGGCGATACCTATCCGGTCAGCGCGGCAGTCGCAGAGGGACAGAGCAACTACGGCTCGGTTTCGGTTTCCAGTCCGGCAGGCGCAGCACAGGCGGCGGTCGGTCAGACCGTGATCTTCCGCGCCGCACCGAATGACGGCTACGAGGTAGCAGGCTGGACGCTGAACGGCACAGCCGTTGAAAACAGCGCCGGACAGACCACCCTGACGGTCGTGCAGACCACAGAAGGCGCTCATGCGGTCGTTTCCTTCCGCACCAAGCAGAACACCCTGACCGTTACGGCGCTTCCGGCGTCTCCCACCGTGGGCGGCGCGGCGGTGGAAAACACGGTCGAGACGGACAGCACCTATTTCCAGAACGGCAATGCGTATGCTACCGGCGCGGCACTGACCTTCACGCCCAAGGCCGCCGAAGGCTGGCACTTCACCGGCTGGGAATACCATGTCAACGGTCAGTCGCCGCAGTACAGCAGCGACGAGACCTTCACTGTCACCATGCCGGACAGCAGCGTGCAGCTTTACGCGAAGTTCGAGCGTGATACCTACCGTCTGACGCTCGGCGAGCACCTGACCGCCTATGCGGACGGCAAGGCGATCACCGGCCTTGACGCCATCACGGGCGACACCGAGGTAACGGTAAAGCCTGCCACAGGCTACGCGCTCGCGGAGAACGCGAAGTGGCAGGTAAACGGCGAGGAGACAACCGCCGAGGCGGACGGCTCCTGCAAGTTCTCCATCACGGCGGATACCACCGTGACCGCAGACGTCGCGGCGCGGACCTTTACGGTCACGCTGAACGTGGCTTCTCCGGAAAACAGCGGCACCGCAGAGGCAACGCAGACCGGCGAAGTCACCGGCGGCACCGAAGTCACCTTCACCGCAGCGCCGAGTCGCGGCTACGCCTTTGAAAAGTGGACGAATGCCGACAGCGAAACGGTCAGCACGAGCGCAAGCTATACCGTGACCGTCGGCGCAGACATCGCCCTCACGCCGGTATTCACGGCGCAGACCGGCAAGACGGTTACCGTGACCGCAGAAAACGGCGGCTCGGTCAACTGGGAGATTGACGGCGTGGACAGCGATATGGACATCGTTTATCCGGGCGAAACGCTGAAAATCACCGCAACGCCGAACGACGGCAAGATGGTCGCAGGCTGGAATATCAACGGCGCGTATGACGGCAACGATTACAGCCGCGAAAAGACCTTTGCCTACAAGGATTTGGCAGCCACTAACGATATTTCCGTCTCCTTTAAGGCGGTAACCTACTTTACGGTAGCATTTGCAGACAATATCACCGCAACAGCGGACGGCGAGAGCATTTCCACCGGCGCAGACGTTGCGGCAGGCAGTAAAATGACGTTTACCTACTCGAATAACGCTGACACAAGCGTTCGCGTGATCAAGTGGAAGAACGGCGAGACAGAGTATCCGCTTACGGAGCAGCTCGTCATTGACTCGCTGATGAGCGCACTCGATATTTCGGTCGAGACCGGAGAGCTGGAATTCTGCACCGTGACGGACGAAAGCGAAAACAAGGAGCACTATACCGTAGATGTAAGCGGTGCTTACGAGGAGAACGACAGCTATGCGAAAAACTCGGCTGTCACTATCAAGGTAACACCGAAGGAAGGCTGCAAAATCACCAAGGTTGAGTGCTCGGCTGCCGACTTTACCACGGACGAAAGCGGCGTATGGACCGGCACGATCGACAAGCTCACGGGAGACACGACCTTCACCGTTACGGCGGAGCCGAAGGACGCCCCGAAGCCGCCTGTCAAGCCGACTTATACCATCACCTTTGACGCAAACGGCGGCAGTGTTTCGCCCGAAACCATGGAAACCGACGAAAACGGCAAGCTGAGCGCGCCGCCCACTCCGACCCGCGACGGCTGCACGTTTGACGGCTGGTACGACGCAAAGGACGGCGGCAGCAAGGTATCTGCCGACAAGATCTACACCGAGAGCACCATCATCTATGCCCACTGGACGAAGAACAGTTCCGGCGGCGGTACCTCCGGCGGCGGTTCTTCCGGCGGCGGCTCTTCCGGTGGCGGTGGCGGCGGCGGAGTGAGCACTCCGACCTATTCCGTTACCGCTCCCGACAAGACGGAAAACGGCAAGGTAACGATCAGCCCGAAAAACGCTTCCGAGGGCACCGAGGTGACGGTCAAGGTGACGCCCGACAGCGGCTATGCGCTGGAAGGCCTGACCGTAACCGACAAGGACGGCAAAAAGCTCAAACTGACCGACAAGGGCAGCGGCATCTATACCTTCACCATGCCCGCCGGCAAGGTCACAGTCGAAGCAGGCTTCCGGGCTGACGCCGCCGAGCCGGTCAATCCCTTTGTCGATGTTTCCGGCGGCTCCTACTACGAGGACGCTGTCCTCTGGGCCGTCCGTGAGGGCATCACCGCCGGTACAACGGCAACCACCTTCAGCCCCGGCGCTTCCTGCACCCGCGCACAGATGGTGACCTTCCTGTGGCGTGCGGCCGGTTCTCCGAAGGCTTCCGGCAGCAACCCGTTCCGCGATGTCTCTGCGGATACATACTACTATGACGCGGTGCTGTGGGCGGTCGAAAACGGCATTACCAGCGGTATCTCCGCCGCCGCCTTCGCACCCGATGCGATGGTGACCCGTGCGCAGACTGTCACCTTCCTGTACCGTGCGGCAGGTTCTCCTGCGGCGGCCCCCGGCAGCAGCTTTTCCGATGTGAGAAGCGATGCTTACTATGCGGACGCTGTGTCCTGGGCGGTTGAGAAGGGCATTACCTCCGGTACCGCGGCAGCGGCCTTCAGCCCCGACGCTGACTGCACCCGCGCACAGATCGTCACCTTCCTGTACCGGCAGTACAGCAGGTAAAACAGGAATGCGGACAGCCGTTTACATTCCGAGAGCATAAACAGCAAGGCCACCGGATGATTTCCGGTGGCCTTTGTTTGGTGAAAAAGTTGTGCTGCCCTGAAGGGGGAGCTCTCAAACTGAGATCAGGACGAAATCTGAGTTTGAGAGATACGCCGAGCGCGCTGGGGATGATGCCGCCTGCAATTCACAGACAGCAAGCCCTTTCGGCTTCCTGAACAATTTTTACTTCAAAATATTGTCTAACTTTTCGGGGTCCCTTCAGGTGTCCAGTATTGGGGGTACATATCAATAGCGGATCTGGTGTTCAAATGAACGCATATTCGTTATTTCCCGGTTTTTTCGCACAGCTTCTGCATGATAACTGCGACCTGTGCGCGGGTGGTCGTACCCTGCGGATCAAAGATGTTGCCCGTCTTGCCGTTCAGCAGACCGGCCTTCTGCATACGGGTAACTGCATCCTTTGCATACGGGCGAATCGCTGCACTGTCTGTAAATGCGGCTGCACTGCCGGTTTCGTCAACCTTGGTGCCGCTTGCGGTCAGGTAGTTGTCCATGATCACCGCTGCCTGTTCGCGGATGATGAGCGCATTCGGATCGAAGTGCGATGCGTCAACGCCGGAAACGATCTTGTTCGCCGCCGCCCAGTTGATATACGCATTGTAGTACATCTTGCTGTCTACATCCGCGAACTTGCTCTGGGTGTTGTAAGCAGAAATGTCTGCGCCTGCCATACGGCCAAGCACGGTGACAAACATACCGCGGGTCATTCCCTCGTTCGGGGAGAAGGTGGTTGCGGAAGTGCCGTTGAACAGCGCCTTGTCGGTTACATAGTTGATCGCATCCTTGGCCCAGTGGTTGGAAACGTCCGTGAAACCAGCCTTTGCGCTGTCCTCTACGTTTCCGATCGTTCCGTAGTTGTCAAAATCCTTGGCATAGTTGCGGTAAACGTGACCGGACTGATGACCTGCCGCGCCTTCAAACGTACCCTTTTCCCAATCGGTCAGAGTGTTCCAAACCTTGGTCTTGCCTGCGGTCAGTGCGTACTCGTTCAGGACCGGAACGCTGGATTCCGTGCTGTTCAGATCGGAAACGAAATCCGTCTTTACGCGGACATACTTTGCGTTTGCCATGCCGGTCAGATCGATCTTGCCGGTGCCGGAGGTCAGCGCTGCGGACTTCTCCTCCTTAACAGTCTTGCCGTCGTCCGAGGTCTGTACGGTTGCGGTGATAGATGCCTTGCCTGCAAAGGAAGCGTTATAACTCAGTGCAGTCGGTGCGGCAGCTGCGGCAACCCACTCGGTGGTGTGCGAACCTGCAGTTTCGATGTTGCTGTTTTCAAAATCCAGCCAAATCTTCAGGCTGTTCTTGGAAGCGCCTGCGGAAGTCGGATTATTGCGGACTGCGGTCACTTCGTCCTCGCTCAGTTTGGAGGTGTAGAAGCGTGCCTGCGATACTGCGCCCGGCAGCATGGTGTGATACATGCCGCGGTTGCGCTTGGTCTGGAGCGTGTTCTTAAAGCCAAGACCGATATACATCGGTTCGCCTTCCCAGGTCTTGATGGGGGCATTCTCAAAAGCGGGCTTGTCTACATGAGCGCTGTGAATCTCATTCTCATAAGAGTCGCCGCCGGTCGCGAAGTCAAAGGCGCTGGTGTACTGCACCCACTGATCTTTTTTGATACCGAAATTATCGTCGCTGCCGTCGTTCCAGCTGAACTCGCCGTTGTCGTCGAGCAGGCAGACACCGTAAGTCACCTTGCCGGTTTCACGGACTGCCATACGGAACATATACGGGGTGCCCCAGCCGAGGCCGATGCCCTTGACCATAAGCGGGTTGTGGTCCGGAATCGCGCCCTTGCCGTCCAGATCAACATACTGCTCGGTCAGTTCGGAAACGCCGCCCTTGGTCGTGCCTGCACTCGGCAGATTTGCCCAGATCATACCGGTCATGGCATCCTTGGGGGTGTAGCCGCCGTTGTCGGGGATCTCGATATAGTCGCGCTTGCCATCGAGTACGAGAGTCTGCTTGCCGTTGTCATCGGTGCCGAATTCCGGCTGACCGTGAATATAAGCATTGTTGCCATTGCCGGACTTGTCCTTGACGATCGGCATGCCCTGGATAGAGCCTTCGATGTAAACGGTCTCCGGCTTTGCGTTGCCGATGGTGACTTCGTATTTACCGGCCTTGTCAAAGGTGTAGGCAAATTCCGCAGTCTGGGATTCGCCGGACTTGAGGGTGTACTGGCGGGTGCCGACGGTCACGCCGTTTACCTTGAACTCAGCGGTGCCGGTGCCTGCATCGTTACCGATGTTCACAACGTCTGCCTTGATATGCAGCACGTTGCTGTTCATATCGCTGGTCGTGCCGTTGCCCTGCTGGGTGCGGATGTTGGTGTAATCAAAGGTTGCGGGACGGTATTTTACATTGACGGTTGCGGTCTTATCTGCCAGCTTGAGAGTATGCGTACCCAGCGACTCCATGCGGAGCGTGCCGGTCAGCGTTGTGGATTTGCCCGGATCGAGCGTTACCACGCCGTCCTCAAACTGATACAGATAACGAGTCTTGCCGTTGTCCTGTACCGGAATGACCGCTGCCGCCAGACCCTTGCCGTTGTTCGTTACCTTGGCGGTAACGGTAACTTCGCCGTTGTACAGCACTTCGCTCGGAGAGATGGAAATATCCGACCAAGAGAGCTGCTGCTTGTCCTTGGCTACCAGCGTCTCGTTGGCTACCTTGGATTCCTGACCTTCTGCCGTTGCGCCGTAGTTCTTGACATCGAGAACGCCGGAACCGGGAGTGCTGGTGATGTAGAAGAAGTCGCCCTTCTTGTTGTAAGTACGCGCGTCCTGATGGGTCAGGTAGATCGTGCCTGCGCCAACGGCCGGATCGCTCGAAACGGCACGCGCATAGCTGTGCGTGTGGCCGGACAGCAGCAGGTCTACCTTGCCCGGCTCAATGACTGCCGGAATGTAACGCTTGGTGTACGCATCCGATACCGGATGGTGCATGAAGATGAGACGGAAGTCTGCGTTCTTTGCAGCGTCGGTCGCCAGATCCTTCTTCAGCCAGTTCATCGCGTTGTCGATGGTCTTGATGGTGGCTGCGTCAGCCTGCTGACCGGTTGCTTCGGAGTTCATCTGGAACAGGCCCCAAGGGTTGCTGTTCATGGTGATGATATGCAGACCGGCATAGTTCAGAGAACTGTCGCCCTCGACCTCTGCACCGTATTCCTCATCTTGAATGGAATAAACATAGGTATCGAAGTAAATGCCGCCCTGATCGTGGTTGCCGGAGGAATAAACGACCGGATAGGAATGGATATAATCGTTATCCACCTTGCCCTGGAACCAGAAGCTGAACTGCTCTGCCTGTGCGCCGGTACCTTCTACCATATCGCCGCAGTGCAGCAGCAGATCGGGATCAAATTCCTTGATCGCCTGATCCAGTTCCTTGCGGGTTGCAAAGATATGCGAATCGGACAGCGTGATCAGGCGAATCTGATCCGGCTTGTCGCTCAGCGTCTTAAAGCTGGCTTTGCAGGTTTCGCCGCCCTCCAGCTTAACCTCGTAGTAATAACGGGTTCCGGGAGTCAGATTGTCCAGCTTGTAGTGGAACAGATTCATCTGCTTGCCCTTGAAATCCGGTGCATCGGCGTTGATGTCCACTTTGATCGGGTCGCAGAGTTTGTTTTCATCTGTGCCGTATGCGATGGTGGAAGAAACCTTTTCTGTGCTCTCCCATACGACTACCATACTGGTGGTTTTCGGTGCCAACAGATACGGACCGTTCTGGAATTTTGCGCCGCTGTCTGCCGCAAAAGAGGCCGGTATCATTCCCGTTACCATCACAATCGACAGCATGACAGAACACAGCCGCTGCAATACTTTTCTCATCATTTTTCTTTTTCTCCTCTCTTCTTTTGTTATGAAATATCCTCTCTTTTCGTATTCCTCCTCTGTCTGATAGGTTTATCACAAACCGGTGCGTATCCGGTATGTATCGCAATTCATTGTGCGCCGTTGATGATCTCTGTGAACTGCTGTACAAGGCGAGTCCGATTTGCACCGGCCCACTGCATATCATAAGAGATGAGGTTCAAATCATTCAGCGCCGGCAGTCCATCTGCGGCCCGCGCGGTAGAATTGGCGGGCAGACGACAGCTTTTTGCTTCAATATAGCACTCCTGTCCGCGTGCCGAAGTGATCCAGTTCATAAAGACGCGGGCGTTTTCCTGCTCCTGCTTTAATCCGTTTCGGAGCAATGCGCACGCGCCGATCTCATATCCGGTACCGTCGAACGGCGTTACCAGTTCGAGCGGCCTGCCGTTGAGTACGGCACGCCGGCCATCGTGATAGAATACGATCGTGACTGCATCGTTTCCTTCGCTTACCTGCCGCACCGCTTCGGTGCTGGAGGCCGGATATTCTCGGATATTCTGCGCAAGCTTCCTCAAATACTCCCACGCCTTATCCTCTCCGCGCGCCTGCACGAGCGTTGCCAGTGTAGTGTACGACGTGCCCGAGCTTTTCGGGTCTGCCATCACAATCTGTCCCGCGAGTGCGGGCGACAGAAGATCGTCCCAGCAGGTTGGGAGCGGTGTTCCCGTTCGCTCAAACCAATCCCGATTGCAGGCGAAACACAGCGTGCCGATATAGATCGGATTCCAAACGCCGTCTGCGTCCTGATACGCCTCGGGAACGTCCAGCAGTTCGGGACTTTGATAGGCTTCCAATAATCCGGCTTCCCGAAGCTGAATGTAATGATCCGCCGAACCGCCCAGCAGGACGGAAGCGCGCGGCGCGTCCTGTTCCTGTTCCAGCCGTGCGGCCATTTCACCGGCCGGCAGATAAACGCAGTCCACCGTGATGCCGGTATCCTTGCGGAACGCCGAACAGTAGACCAAGGTTTCCTGTTCCGGCAGCGGGCTGTACACCGTCAGACGGTCATACGTCGGTGCCGGTTCGGGCGGCTCCGCCATTGCGTGATCATGCGTTTGCAATGAGGGATTGTTCTGCTGCTGTGCGGTACAGCCGCCGAGCAATACGCTCAGCAGCAGAACAAAGGAAAGAACATGTGATGAAGTTTTCATATATCAAATACCACCTTGCATAAAGGCGGGGCTATGGTTCCCCTTTACTATACCAGTTTGTACGGCGCGGCTCTACCGTGCAAGTTCCGATAAAAATTCACCATTCGGAATGTCTTTCCCTGAATGGTGAATTTCTTACGATAAATTTTTAACCCTCTTCTGCGCGGCTGCGGAACTCGCGCGGCGAAACGCCGACGTGCTTTTTGAAAAGATAGCTGAAATAGTGCGAATCCTGATAACCGACGTCGAACGCAATATCGCTCATACGGCTGCTGCCCGCCGTCAGCAGATGTTTTGCCGCCTCGATCCGCACGGCGGTCAGGTATTCCACGAAAGTCTGTCCGGTTTCCTGTGAAAACACGGTGGAAAAATGATTCGGACTGAACCCGACTTCCGCCGCGACCATATGCAGCGAAATGCCGCTGTCCGCATAATTTTTCCGGATAAACTCCTTTGCACGGCTGATCTCGGCGCTGTATCGTATATTCTGATGCCGATAGCACAGCTTTGTCATGCGTTCCAGCACCTCGGCGGCGCAGGCCTTTGTGCCCTCGAGCGTTGCCGACTGTCCCAGCACTGCCTGCGGGTCCTCCGGCGGCAGGATACTGCCCGGCTGGACCTCATCGGCAAGCTGAGAGGCCGTTACCAGCAGGTTCATCAGCAGATAGTACCGATACAGCACGCTCTGCACATCCTGCGCCGCAGAATCCCCGAAATAGCTGTCCACGATGCGCGGAACGTCCTCGGGAGCAGCATGGCGCAGTTTATCCACCAGCGAACCGCCCGCCGAAAAGTCAAATTCATGCCGCACATCGACAAAATCCGAACTGCCGAACACGCCGCCGTCTGCACAGGCGGCAGCCTGCATCAGCGTCTGCTTTGCGTTGCGGTAGCCGTCCGGCAGAGCGCTGACACGGGACACCGGCGCACCGATCGCGCACAGCGCATCCCAGCCCAACACCTGCCGCAGTTCATGCCGGAGATTCTGACAGGTTTCATAACCGGTTTCGCGCACGGCTTCGCCCGTATCCCCACGCAGCAGCAGGATCAACTGCCGCCGTCCGCGGAAAAAGCCGCAGATGCCGCTTTCCTCCCCAATCAAACGTTCCGATACGGCGCGGACCTGCTCCCGCACGGTATTTTCCGGCAGACGGATAATGCAGATAAGATACTGCTTTGCGGTCAGCGACAAGCCCCAGCGTCCGCCCTGCACTGCCGCTTCTGCGGCCGGTATCCCGCCGGAAAGCAGGTCGTTCAGGAAATGTTCACGCAAAACGTCCTCTTCCTGTTCACTACGGCTGTTTTCTCCGGCGGCACGAAGCTGCATCTGCTCCTGTTCGATCTGCGCGGCAACCTGTTCGAGCGTTTCCACAAGCTGCGCCGAACGGATCGGCTTGAGCAGATACGCATCGGCGTGCAGGGAAACCGCCTTTTGTGCATACTCGAATTCATCGTGGCCGCTGAGAAAAATAATGCGCAGCCACGGCATCGTGCGCCGCACGACCTTTGCCAACTCCAAACCGTCCATGAACGGCATACGAATATCGGTGATCAGCACGTCCGGTTTCATTTCGATCAGCATGGGAAGCGCCATTTCGCCGTCCGGCGCTTCTCCGGCAAACAGAAACCGTCCCTGCTCCTTTTCAATGCAGTTGCGGATACCGTCCCGTATGATCTCCTCGTCATCTGCGATAAATACGCGCATCATATCGTTTTATCCTCCTGTCCGTCCGGCACGGTAAAGCTGATGCGTGTACCATGCCGGTATTCGCTTTCAATCGTCAATCCGCTGCCGCAGTACAGCCGCAGCCGCTGTGCTACGTTGCACAAACCGTAACCGCCCTTTCCGTCTGCGCCCACCGGCGCACCGCTTTGCAGTGCTTTGCGCACCTCGTCCAGCCGTTCGGGTGTCATGCCGAGGCCGTTGTCCTCCACGGCGAAATACATTCCGCCTGCTGCCGCACGGCCGATGACTGTAATCTGTCCGCGTCCGCGTTTGCACTTGATGCCGTGATAAATCGCATTTTCTACCAACGGCTGCAAGACAATCTTCAGCATATACCGCTCATTTAGTGCGGGATCAATGTCAATGGTGTATCGCATGATACTGCCGTAGCGCACGGATTGGATCTGCAAATAACTCGCAACGTGCTGTTTCTCGCGTTCCACGGTGATATAATCCGCGCCGCGACTGAGGGAAATGCGCAGAAATCCGGTGAATGCCATCGTCATTTCCACGACCTCGCGGTTGCGTTCCTCCTCTGCCAGCCAGACAATGGTTTCCAGTGTGTTATACATGAAATGCGGGGTGATCTGCGCCTGCAAGGCACGAAGTTCGGCTTTTTTGAGCGTTTTTTCCTGCTCGATCCGTTCATGGAGCAGCGTTCCGAGCTGTTCGGCCATCGTGTTTAGATCGTGCGTCAGAAGCTGCAATTCGTCGATCTCCGCCGCCGGAACACGGCCGTCCAGATCGCCCGCCGCGATGCGGTTGGCAAACTGCTCCAACTGATGCAGCGATGCACCGATGTCGTTTTCCAGCCGGCCGGACGAACGAATCGTCAGACGGATCATGCCCGCCACCAGCGCCGCCAGCGCAAGAATGGCAAGCCCAAGCCCGTACTGGATGCGGCTGTTCAGCCTGCCCATTGCGGAGATTTCATTCTCGATATAGCGGTCCAGCATGCTGTCCGCCAGATGTCCGACGCTGTGTATCTCCCGATACAGTGATTCATTCCGGCTGACTGCCGCACCGGCGTTCATCTGGGTTTCCAGTTGATCGACATAGCTGTCTATTGTGCGGACAGCGCGCTGTGCCGCGCTGAGGTACTGCGCTTCCTCATCACCGGCGCTCGACAGCATATCCTCCAGTTCCCGCAGGGCGCTGTCGATCAGCAAACGCTGCCGTCCCTGCTCAAAGGCAATGCGTCCGGAAACCACTTTCCAGACCTCATCGGGCAGTTCCTGCACCAGAACGGTGCGCACCGCGGAAGCGCGGCTGGTCAGTGCAATCTCGGTGCTGTACCGCAGCGTCAGCGATACCAGCAGACCTGCCAGCAGGCAAACGGGCAGCATCATGCAGACCACACTGCGCAGCAGCGACTGCCGCAGCAGTCCGTGCAGACTGTGCCGCTTTTTACGCATCGCCCTGCCCTCCTTCGGTCAATACCGTGCTGTCCGCCAGCGCAGTATAGGAGCGCCACGGTGCCTGAATGATCTCGCGCGCTGCATCGGCCGTCAACTCTGCAAGCCGGGTATCGTCCAGTGCGCCGATCACGGAAACTGCGCCCTCCTGCTGCAGCGCACGCAGTTCTGCACCGCCGCCAAACGCGCAGATCAACACATCTTCCCCCGGTTTTCTGCCGTGACTGCGCAGATAATCCACCGCACCGAGCGCCATTGCATCATTTTGCGCGAGAATATAGCCGATCTCGTCCAGATGATCTTCCATTTCCTCTAATATCTCGTAGCCGCGCGAACGCATACCATCGCCGCACAGGCTGTATGTAACGACCAGCCCGTGCTGTTCCAGTGCCTGACGGCAGCCGCGCGCCAGTTCGCGGGCATCGGAAGCGTTGACTGTCCCGTATAATTCCAGTACACCGTCCTGCGGCATTCGCTGTCTGAGCAGTGTATTTACCGCCTGCTCACCCAGTGCCGCATAGTCAAAGCCGATGTGCTGGAGCGGCACATCATCTGCACTGCGCACCGAACGATCTACGGCGATCAGCGGCACAGAAGCCAGCTTTGCCTCCCGCAGTACGTTATCCCAGCCGCTTTCCACGACCGGAATAAACGCGATTGCGTCCACCTGATAGACGATCAGCGCGCGCACCGCCTCGATCTGTGCTTCCTGTGTGCGCTCGACCGGCATTTTCAGCACCTTGAAGCCATGCTGCTCCGCCGCCTGAACCAGCGCTTCGGACTGGCTTTCGCGCCGGTCGTCCTCTGCCGCCGTGGTGACGATGCCGATCACAGGGATATGCTTTTTCTCCTCAGAGGGACGCGTACTGACCTGTGTCAGCCGCAGGATTACGGCCGTACAAATGAGCAGTACCGCCGCCGTTTTCCATCGTTTCATCTTTTTCGCTCTTTTCCTCGTGTGATGTTTCCATCATAACACAATTTGCGGCAGGGTAACAGGTGTATTTGCGGGAACGAGCAGACTGCTTGGTGCTGCGTATGCTGTAAAATCAGCCGCCCCGACAGGGAAAGTCCTTTCGAGGCGGTGCGTATGTATTCTTTACCGATGAAAATTTCTTTGCTTGGATTTTTTGTAATCACAGTAAAATCTCCATGTAGCGCAGAACTTTGGGCTTTACGCGAAGCTGTGCTGCGTACTGCATCAGTTTGTGAATATCCTTGTCTATGGATGCGGCATAGCGTTTCATAGCAGCTCCCACAATCTGAATATCGCTTCCGCTGCCGCGCAGGATGTCGCACAGCGTCCGTTCCAGATCATAAACACAGATCGGATTGCCGGAGGGGGATTGGATTTTGATAATGCCGAAGTTATAATTTTCTGGAATAACACGCTTAACGATCAAATCTGCTTGTTTCAGGGACGGTGCGTTGTAGCCCTTTGGAAAGGTCATCGTATACCGAGCCGGGGTGCGGTCGGAATACCCCAGCAGATAAAGAGCTGTATCGTGCGAATAGATACCACGGCCGTACTTTTGCTGCAAAAGGTAAAAATCATCTTCCCAGGAGAAGATCGAACCAGTTTCTCTACTCTATCTATGTTGTTCATGCTATCACCTCGCTCAACATTCACACATTACTTTCCAACAAAGTAATGTATCATCGTCAAGCAAAGCGCACAGACAAATTAGAATATAGCATCAATATAAAATTTGTGCAGAAAAATACACTTTCTGCGGTTTTTCCGCATCGTTTCGTTCCAGTTTATTCCTTGAATACACTCCGCTCCGGTGCTATAATTGTGGAAATGTACAGTATATCTCATGCTGAGAAAGGAATGATATAGATATGAAAAGACGTATTCTATCCTGTTTTCTGGCATTCTGCATGATCTTCGCCCTGCTTCCGGCACCGGCGCAGGCGGCAGGGAACGCAGAAAACGCGGCGGCGACCGTCACGGCCACCGTGCAGCACAACCGGGACGGGAGCGGCGCGGAGACCGGACAGATCACCGCGCAGATCGAGGCTTACATGACCGATCCGGCCAACAAGACCCGGACGGTCAAGCCCTGCGACATCATTTTTCTGATCGAGCAGTCAAAATTCATGAATACGCAGAACGGCTCGGCCAATTCCGGCGACGAGCGCGCGGAAATCCTGAGCGCCATAGAACGCCTGTTGGACGGGATGCCGCAGCCGACCACCGGCGGCAAGCACCGCATTGCGATCGCGGGCTACGGCCGCATCAACAACCCCGGCCGCAGCGACGGCTATGATGCCGCGCTCTACCCCCGGCACGCCGTCGGACAATAATGACAGCCTGAACACCGGCTATTATACCAAAGACGGCGGCTTTCATTCGCAGAGCGGCTGGACGGAATGGGACAAGATAGATGGTCACAATAAGGCGACCCTGCCGCAGCTGCCGTCGGGCTATCTGACAGATGACTATAAGGATGTGTTCCTGTCGGTCAGCGACGCCAAGCAGGTCATCGACGCCAAGCAAATGGTGCCGTGGTACGCCGGTGCGGCGCGCATGGACGCCGGTCTGACCATCACGGAGCAGCTTGCCAAGATCGCCAAGGCGCACAAGGAGCACAAGGCAGCTGGTGAGGATCGAAATCTGATCGTCTGCATCGCCGCCAGCTCGCTCCCCTACCAGAACAGCTCCAATTATCAGACGCTGCGCCCGGAGGCGGCGATCGAGGCGGCGAAAACGCTCAAGGAAACCTATGGCGCGACCATTTTCGGTCTGGGCGATTTCAACAAGCTGAACCTGGAAAGCAGTGATCCTCTGCACGACGCCGACAAGCAGCGGGAGAACTTCAACGACACCATGGCGTCCATCTGCGGCAATGCGTCTACAAGCGGCGCGGACTATTTCAAGGGACTCAGTCAGGTGCACGACATCGACGAGGCGCTCAACGAGCTGATGACCAAAATCGACGCAAATGTCGGCGAGGGCGCATCCGAGAAGCTGAGCATTGATGTGGACCACTTCACCGAGGGCGCGGGCGGATACAGCTGGAACCAGCTGAAGGACGGCCACCATATCCTGTCCGCCGGCAGCATCCGCGAGGTCGCGTCGGTGGATTATTACAGCTTCACCGGCTATGACGACAACGGAACGCCGCTGTTCAATTTGAAGCCCTCCCGCCATACCGAACAGAACCTTGCGGACATCGGCCGCGGCAACGCCATCCAGACCTCTCTGAACATTCTGCCGATTCCGCCGCAGGCGCAGGCAGACGAGACGATCAAGGGCGCGAATTACGGCGAGAAGGTCGTCATCACCATCACCGACCCGGTCTGCATCGACTATCAATGGATCGGGCGCTGGAAGCCGGCGAAACTTGCTCCGCCCAAACACGAGCACGCCGCGCGCGCAACGACGCACAAGCCTGCCGCGCCGACGCAGAACGCAGTGGCCGGGGACGACCTGAACCTGAAATTCGACGGCTGGTACCGCCTGTGGGACAAGACGATCGACAAGGATAAGCCAACGTGGGAATACGGCGGAAAGACCTACGTCAAATACACCGGAAGAGTGTTCCCGGCGTTCGGCAGCGACCTCAAGCTGTACGGCCGCTGGCTGCCCGAGATTCAGGTCAGGTTTCACTGGGCCGGCTCGGTCATCCCGGTGGACGGGAACGGCAATGAAATCGCGGCGCCGTCCCCGCTGAGCCTTTCGCTTAACGGAGACGGAAACTGTCGCTATAAGGCGACTGCGCCGACGGCGGACGGCTTCGAGTTCGACGGCTGGTACAAGGATTACGCCTGCACGCAGAAATTCCATGAGGACGGCGAGGTTCTGACCGCAAACACCGACCTTTACGGCCGCTGGACGAGGCTCGGCACGAAGACCGTGACCTTCAAGGTGCAGAACGGCACATGGTCGGACGGCGCAGCAGAGGACAAGACCGTTACCGTCGATCTGCGCAACGGCCTCGGAACGCTGTCTGAGAATGACGTGCCGACGGGTATGACTCCGGACAACGAACACAAGGCTCCCGGCGCGTGGGACAGCCGCCCGAACACGAACACCGACGGCATCAGTGAGACGGGAAACTATGTCTATACCTATACCTTTCCTCAGAAGGACAAATGCACGGTAACTTATCACTGGCTGAGCACGGAGAACCCGGATTCCGCCGCCCTCCCGCCGCAGGCAACAGTGACCGAGGGTACGTCTTATACGGTCGAAACGGTTTCCAAAATAGATGGTTGGACGTTCTCGGGCTGGTATGATAAAGCGAACTGGACTGACACCGATGAGACCGTAAAACCAGGAACGTACAGCAGCACAGTTCCGAATATCGACCTCTACGGCAGATGGACACATGATGACTGTAACGTAACGTTTCACGCGGATTATAAAGGGGCCGAACGCGGATACCTGAATGCGGACCCTCAGACCGTTTCTACATATACGGTTCCCTACGGCTCTACCCTGCAAAATGAAGGCCAAAGCCTGCCGATACCGGTTCCCGGTAAGGATTGTGAAAATCAATGGTTTTTCAAGGACTGGGACCGGATCAAGGACTGGGACCTGGGGGAGCTTAGTTCGTATGGCATCTTCTATACCGATCCGGAGGTTCTGAATATGCCTGTGCGCTCCGATCTGACCTTCGTCGCCCAGTGGTGGCCGGTCGTGACGTTCGACGCCAACGGCGGCGCATGGAGCAGCGGCGAGACCATCGAGACCATGCACTATGTGAAAATTCAGACGGATACCGAGAAGGTTGCGGCGGAAAGTACGCCGGTCAGAAACGGCTATACCTTCCTCGGCTGGTATACGGCGGCCGACGGCGGCGATCGGGCGAATTTTGAAGACGAGGTGTACGGCCCCAAAACCCTGTATGCACACTGGGCAAAAAATGCCGCCGTCACGTTCCGCATCGTCAACGGCACATGGTCGGGCGGCGCAGCAGAGGACAAGACCGTAACGGTCGTGCTCTATCCGCAGGCGGACGGCACCGCGAGCGGCACGCTGGACGCAAGCTATGTACCGCAGATCATGCTCCCGGCGCCGGGATACGAAAATATCGCCGGCGGCTGGGAACAGACGCCGAACACCGACCCGAACGGCATTACCGGAGATGTGACCTATGTCTACCGATTCGGCAGCACCGGCGGCGGCAGCTCTTCCGGCCACTCGACCCGCTACACCCTGCACTACGAGTCGAACGGCGGCACGGCTTACAAGGACGAGCGCTGTTCTTCCGGCACGAAGGTGACGCTTGATAAGGCCCCGACCCGCGAGAGCTACACCTTCACCGGCTGGTACGCCGACAAGGCGCTGACGCAGAAGATCACGACCGTGACGATGAACAGCGACAAGACGGTCTACGCAGGCTGGGAGGCTACCGGCGTGCCGGACAAGCTCAACGGCGATGACCATTTCGCCTACGTCATCGGCTACCCGGACGGCAAGGTGCACCCGGAGGGCAATATCAGCCGCGCGGAAACGGCGACGATCTTCTTTAGACTGCTCAAATCCGATATTCGCGACGGAAGTCTGACCGCCGACAACGATTTTTCCGATGTTTCGGACGGCCAGTGGCACAACAAGGCGGTTTCCACGATGGCGAAGCTCGGTATCGTCAAGGGCCGCCGTGCGGACCGCTTTGACCCCGATGCCTCGATCACCCGTGCGGAATTTGCGGCAATCTGTGCGCGCTTCAACACCAAACCGGTCGAGAACAGCGGCAGCTTCTCCGACATTTCCGGTCACTGGGCGGAAAACGAGATTGAGAGAGCGGCGGCGTTCGGCTGGATTTCGGGCTACCCGGACGGCACGTTCCGCCCCGATGCTCGCATCACCCGCGCTGAGGCTATGACCATGATCAACCGCGTACTCTGCCGTATGCCGCAGAGCGAAAGCGACCTGCTGGACAGCATGGTAACGTGGCCGGACAACAAGCCGTCCGACTGGCACTATCTCGCCGTACAGGAGGCCACGAACAGCCATGACTTCGACCGTCAGGGCGAGGTCGGCGAAAGCTGGACGAAGCTGACGAGCGTCCCCGACTGGACACGGTATCAATAAATAGAAAGTTGCAGAGTTATAACGTTGTAAAGTTATAACTCTGCAACTTTTTAACTTTACAGCGTTTTGAGAAGCGTGCGGCCGTCACGGAGCGACGCTCTGCCCGCAGCGTGAAGTGCCCCCCCGGATTTAACACGCAGGCAAAGCACCGAAAGGCGCGGCCGCGAACAGGCTTTCCCCGGTGTCATATCTTTCAAGTATTGCCACTGGTTGCAAAACGCAGTGTCATAAGCTATAATAGGGGTATCAAAACCTATATTCAAAACTCTTAGTGTCAAAACCGGGAAAACGGGGGAATTTACATGACATTCGGCTACGCGAGAGTATCCACCAAAACGCAGGCGCGCGACGGCAACAGTCTGGACGCGCAGCAGGCGGCGCTGACGGCGGCGGGCGCGGAAAAAATCTATACGGACACCTTCACCGGCACGAAGATCGAGCGCCCGGAGTTCGACAGGCTGCGGGCGCAGCTGCGGCGCGGCGATGTGCTCATCGTCACCAGGCTCGACCGCCTCGCGCGGTCGGTGTCGCAGGCGTCCGGCCTCATCACCGAGATGATCGACGAGGGCATCACCATCAACGTCTTGAACCTTGGCATCCTGTCCAACGACTCGGTCAACACGCTGCTGCGCAACGTGCTGCTGTCGTTCGCGCAGTTCGAGCGCGACATGATCGTGCAGCGCACGCAGGAGGGCAAGGCGGTCGCGCGCGCCACCGACCCGAATTTCCGTGAGGGCCGCCCGCCCAAGTTCGACACCGAGCAGCTTGACCATGCAATGACGCTGCTTGAAGACCATTCCTACGCGCAGGTCGTCAAGCTCACCGGCATCAGCAAGTCTACCCTCATCCGGGAGAGGAAGCGGCGCTGTCTGGCGGAGGAGGAATAAGCGCGGCACAGCGGGCAGAAATGCCCCTATATATAATAAGGTATAGCAGGCGGTATTTTGACCGTCCCGCTCTCCTCCCCCGCCGTAAAGAACCCGTTAAATTTCAGAAAGGCTGCCGACGTCCGCTCCGGCGGCCCTTTTTTTGCGCACTGCCGTGCAGAAAACGGCAAATCCCGCAAAAATAATGAAAAAGGACGGGAAGCGGCGCGGAAAAGGCGGCTTTACCCTGGTAGAGCTGGCCGTTACGCTGGTCATTCTGAGCATCCTGTTCGCCATCGCTGTCCCGAACCTGCTCGGGTATATCCACCTGTCGCAGTTCCGCAGGAACGAGTCCTGCGCAAAGACCATGTATCTGTCCGCGGAATCCGCGCTGACGTACTGCCGCACCGGCGGCGAATGGGAGTCGTTTTGCAGACGGGTGAAGGACGAGGGCGTGCTCAACCGGTCGTTCGACGAGGCGGACGGGGAGCAGAAAAAGCTCAGCGGCCGGATCTACGGCATCCGTCTGGATGCGGACGAGTATGCCTCGGGCGAGCTGTCGGGCGACGGCAGGCTCGTCGACGAGCTGCTTTCGCAGGATACCTATGACAAAAGCCTGCTGAACGCCGCGATCTGCATCGAGATCGACGTGGAAAGCGGTCATGTCTACTCGGTCTTTTACGGCACGAACTGCAAGGGACTGTACTACGGCTCGAACGCGCTCAGCCAGCCGGCGGAGCTGTCCGGCGAATGGCTGGACATGGACAGCCGCGCCAGCTACGACCTCCGCCGCGCGGAGCGCCTTGGCTATTACTCGGTGCAGGACGCGGTGAACGTCGTCAATCTGGACGCGGCAAAGCTCAAGATCACCTCGATCAATCTGGTCAACGGCGAAACGCTCTCGCTGGGCTGGTCGAGCAGCGTCAAAGCGCAGAACAGGGCGAACGTCTATTATGAGGTGAAGCTGTACAGCAGCGCGGACGAAAAACGGCTGCTGACCATCCGCGTCCCGGGCAGCGCCCTCAAAACCGGCGCGCAGGCGCTCGAGGTCACGGACGAGGACGGCACAAAGAAAAACTATACCTTCCCGATAGAATACGACCAGACCGCCGGGCGGGCTTCTCTGGTTCTGGACGGCATGATGAACGCGCAGCTCTACAGCAGGCTCGGCGAGCTGTCGGACGAGGACGGCGCGGCCTTCCGCCAGAGCAGCAGCACCAGCATCACGCGCTTCGGCGGCAAACTCGCCGCACCGACGGAGGTCTACGCGACCGTGCAGGCCTTCCCCGACCCGAACGCGGCATACGACAGCGGCGAGATGTACCAGAAGAGCGACGTCATCGACTCGAACCGCGCCAATACGCTCTTCGGCGACGGCACGAGCGCCGACGGCACCGAATACGAGGTCAAGGCCTTCCGCCATCTGTCCAACATCCGTTATACGGATACGGCGGCTGAATTTTCCGTTGCCGCGCGTTCGCTCGACTGGACGAGCGACAGCGTAAGGGTCTACGGCACAGCCGCGCACGGCGCGCTCACGGTCTCCTCCGGCACGGACATCGGCTTCCCGAGCATTCCGGAGCTGAAGGCCGGGCAGACGCTGAACGGCGCGGGCGGTCTGCTGAACCGCATCGCCGCCATATTCACCGGCGGGAACGCCGTCAGCAGTCTTCGGCTTGATGATACTTCGATCGACGCGCACGCGGAGTATCTCGGCCTGTTTCAGAAGAATTCCGGCACGATACGCGGTCTGCGCCTGCTCTCTCCGCAGGTAAAAGTCACCTCGGGCACGCTCAAGGGCGTCGGCGCGGTCTGCGGCTACAGCGGCGGCTCTCTCGAGAGCGACAGCGTGGACGGCGAGGACGCGAGCGTGCAGGCGGCGCTGACCGCAGCAGATGCAGAGGGCATCGGCGGCATCGCGGGCGTCATCGAGGGGAACGGAAGGACGGCCGGGCTGTCTGTCTCGGGCGCTGTGACCGGCACCCTGCCGGTCTCCGGCGAGGCGCGCGGCATCGGCGGCATCGCGGGCAGACTGACCGTGTCCGGCACGGCCGTCAAAGACCTCACGAGCCGCGCTTCTGTCACGGGCAACCGCTCGACCGGCGGCATCGCAGGCTATCTTGCGGGCAGCGGTCAGCCGACAAGACAGGATCTGCGCGACTGCACGAACGAGGGTCTGGTCCTCAGCAGCGCGGACGCGGACAAGACCTCGCTCGCGGGACGGTACATCGGCGGCATCGTCGGCTACGCCTATCATGCCTCGCTCGGCGGCTGTACCAGCCGGGCAGGCCGCGCGGCGGACTACGAATATACGCAGGCCGACCGGAGCAGGCTGCGCGGCAGGTATGTCGGCGGTATCGTCGGCTACTGCGACAGCAGCGTGCTGTACCGCTGCTCCACCGGGGCGGACGGCTATGTGCTCGGAAGCGAATACGTCGGCGGCATCGTCGGCGGCGCGGACGAGGGCGCGAACAGGCTGCTGCTGCATGACGGCACGACCTGCGTCACCGCGAACGCCGCCTGCGTCATCGGAAACTCCTATGTCGGCGGCATCATCGGCCGCAACAGCGGCGGCTCCACCATCGAAAACTGCGTCAATACCGGCGTTGCGGCAGGCTATCAGGCGTATATCGGCGGCATCTGCGGCGCAAACGAGAAAAGCGCGTCCATCGTAAACTGCGCGAGCTACGTCTCGGACACCGACGGCGCGGTCTACCGGCGCGTCACCGGCTGGGGCGCGACCGGCAGCTATGCGGGCGGCCTGACCGGCTATAACAGCGGCAGGATCGTCTTTAACAAAAAAAGCGTCGTCTCCACGCGGAGCGTGGCGGGCATCGTGGTCGGAAGGGACTTTGTCGGCGGTCTGGTCGGCTATAACGACGCAGACGGCACGATCGACGTCGATTATACCCTGATCGGCGGCAGCGTTTTCGCCTCCGGCGACTGCGCCGGGGGTCTTGTCGGTCTGAACGCCTCGACCTCGCTCCTCGAGCAGACGCTGACCGTCAAACCGGCCGGCGTGCAGGGACGTTACTATGTCGGCGGCGCGATCGGCGCGAACGTGGTCGACCCGGACACGGACATCACGGTCGGCTCACTCCGGGTCGACAACAGCCTCGGCTCGGTCACCGCAGAGGCGTTCTGCGGCGGTCTGATCGGCTATCAGCGCACCTTCACGGAAAAGGACCGGGCGGACAAAGCGCTGTACGCTCTCCTGCCGGGCATCGCGGAGAACGGGGACAATGTGCCGGGCGCCGTGACGCCCTCCACCAATCCGCACACCGTCACCATCACCTCGGACGGCAACAGTGCAGGCAGGCTGTCTGCGGTTTCCAATAATATGACCATCCGCGCGTATGCGTATGCGGGCGGCATCGTCGGCTGCGGCGAGCCGCAGAGCCGGATGCAGGTGGTCGGCTGTCTGAACGCGGGCGGCATCGACCGTCCGGCGGACGGCGTATTCCCGGACAGCAGGCTGAAAACCGGCGTCAATCTCGCGGCCTATCTGCGGACGCAGGGCTATGCGGACGCGGCGCAGGCGCTGTCCGATGAGCCGGGCGCGGAGACGCTCCGCGTTTCCATCGTCGGCGGCATCATCGGCGTCAATGGCGCAAACCATGTGATCGACCGCTGCGCGAGCAGGGGCACGATGAACGGTCTCGACGCCATGGGCGGCGTTGCCGGTCTGAACGAGGGTCTCATCACGGACTGCACGCTGTCCGGCAGCATGGGCAGCGCAACGCAGGATTATATCGGCGGCATCGCGGGTCTGAACGTCGGCGGCAGCACGGCGGGCACGATCGAAAACTGCACCGCCGGGAAAAACTGCACCGTCACCGGGCGCAGCACGGTCGGCGGCATCGTCGGCTTCAACCTCAGCGGCGGACGGGTGCAGGGCTGCACCGGCAGCGCGAACGTCAGCGGCACGGGCCGCGTCGGCGGCATCGCGGGCGAAAACGGCGGCGAGATCGTGCTTTCGGACGCGAAGGCGGGCGCGCGGCGCGTCACCGGCTCCGGAAGCGGCGTCGGCGGCGTGATCGGCGTGAATACGGCGGACGGCACGCTCCGCGCGGCGGACGGCAGCGCACAGGGCGACGTCATCGCCGCGGACAGCGAACTGACCGTGCGCGGCGGCAGCAAGGTCGGCGGCATCGCCGGCATCAACCGCGGCACGCTCGGCGGCGCGAGCGGCAGCTGTCTGACCAGTCAGGCCGCGTCGGTCCGCGCCGAGTCCGGTCTCGCAGGCGGCATCGCCGGTGCGCAGGAGGGCGCGGCGGCCTGCCTGCGCTTCGCGAAAAACCTCGGTCGGGTCACGGCGAACACGGGCGCGGCGGGCGGCATCGTCGGCATCAGCAGCGCCGGGAGCACGGTCGAAAACTGTTACGGCGACGGCAGCGTCACCAGCAGCGACGGCTATGCCGGCGGCATCGCGGGCGAAAACCTCGGCCGCATTCAGGACTGCGCGGTCGGCAGCGGCGGCGCGGCGGTAACGCTCACCACGCGCAGCCGGACGGCGGCGGGCGCGGTCTGTGCGGTCAACCACAAGGGCGGCACGGTCACCGGCGCGGTACTCGGCGGCAGGATCACGATCTCCGGCAGCGCCTTCATTCTGGGTGCTGTCGTCGGCGACAACAGCGGCACGGTCGCGGACGCCGAGGTCGCGCAGCAGCCGGAGTACGACGTTTCCGCGAGTGCTTTGCAGGTCGGCGGCGCGGTCGGCATCAACCGGCCGGGCGGTACGGTCCGCTCTGTCCGCGTCACCTCGGACTTCGAGGGCTTTTCCCGCTATCAGTACCTCGGCGGCGTGGTCGGTCAGAACTGCGCGCCCTCGTCCGACGGCACGGCGGCCGGACGGGTGGAAAACTGCACCTATTCGGGCGCGATCACCGAGGGAAAGAGCGCCGCGGCCAACTGCTACGGCGGCATCGCCGGCGTCAACGGCGGTCTGCTGAGCGGAAACACGGTCTCCGCGCTGACGCTGACGGCGGACGGCGTGTACACCGCGACATCCACCAGCGAGGCCGCCGACAAGGAGCGCCTGTCCACGCACATCGGCGGCATCGCGGGCAAAAATGATACCTCCGGCATCATCGAAGAGTGCTACATCGACAATACCGGAACCGGCGCGATCACGGTCAAAAACGGCATGGTCGGCGGCGTGACCGGCTATAACAAGGGAACGATCACCCTGTCCGGCGACAGGAGCACCGAAGCCTTGATGACGGGCGTCCGCGAGGTGAGCGGTCTGCTCGCGAACGCGAAAGACCTGTCGGCGGACAGCAGCTGGGTCAAATGGAAGGACGGCGCGGACATCGAGGAGCTGACCTATGCCTCGGGCGGCAAATCGGTCGCGCAGGGACGCACCATGCAGATCATCGTCACGGGAAACGGCAGCCTTGGCGGCATCGCGGGCTGCAATGCACCGTCCGGCGCGCTCGACCGCTGCGTCAGCGGCGACTGGCTGCTCGTCAACCGGTCGGACAGCATCAGCGTCGGCACCGGCGGCATCATCGGCATGAACGAGAGCGAGAAAGACCTGTCCTTCCTGCTCAACCGGGCGTTCGTCGGCCGTCAGCTCCGTACCGGCAACACCAACCGCTTCGCCGGCGGCATCATCGGCACCCAGACCAACCGCACGACGGCGGACTGGCTGATCGAGGGCTGCATCAACTACGGAACGGTCTACGGCTGCCTGTCGCACTACTCGGGCGGCATCATCGGCCAGTGGACGAACAACGGCGGCACGCTCGAGCGCTGCTACAACTACGGCAATCTCCAGACCACCTTCAAGGCGAACTGGGTGGGTGCGTCGGGCGGCATCGTGGCGCAGCTGTATCACGCCGCCTCCGGTCAGGACTTCAATATCCTCAGCTGCCAGAACCACGGCAGCCTGTACGGACGGGACGGACGCAGCGTCGATAACTGCGCGAACGACAGCGGCGGCATCCTCGGCAACGTCACGGCCTACGCCGCCGACGCCGGAAAGGGTCAGGCGTTCACGATCAATGTCGTGGACTGCGTCAACGGCCCGGGCGTCGAGATCTATTCAGGCTCCATGGCCTCCGGCATCGTCGGCTTTTTCTCGACGGACGGCGTGGCGAATATCACGGACAACCGCCGGGCACAACAGCTCATCACCAACGCGACCGAGAACATCACGCTGAACATCGACCGCTGCCGCAACTATGCGCAGACGCTCAGTGGCTACAACTTCACCGCCGGCATCTTCGGCGACCGCTATGCCTACGGCCGGACGCAGCCCGCGACGGATACCTATATCCAGAACTGCTTTTCGGTCACGCCCGGCGACAAGGATCGCGAGATCATCTGCATGGACAGCAGCGGCTCGGATACGCTCGGCGCGGAAAAGACCGGCAACAACTATTACTTTGACGATGCCTGGGGCATCACCAACCAGTACGCTTCGGGCGGCATCGCGTCCGGCTACGCACGCCGCGAATCCCGCCGCGCCTATTCGCGTATGCTCGGCTACGGCCTGTTCAGACAGCGGCTGTTCGCCGCCGTGGCGGGGCCGACCCTGAGGCCGGTCGACTCGTCCGCGACGACCGCGCACGGCATGTACTACAACATGACCCCGTCCAATACCTCGATTGACGAGCACGGCATCATGACCGAGACCGCCTCCGGCAGGATCGTCGGCCGCGTTCTCTATGATATGCCGTACTCGTATGAGCCGTATGTGTTCAACCACGGCGGCGAGAGGCTTCAGCAGGCGATCAAGACCCGAAACGGCGGCGCGAGCGGCATGGACGCCTTCGTCCGCACGAGTTACCGCGATTTCGAGCACGGCAGGACGGCTTCCGGCGCGCTCGATGACTCCTTTGGCGTTTCGCTGCGCCAGAACAGCGAGGGCGATTTCGAGGTCTCAATCACAGACGACGACCGCCCGCTGTACTACGAGGGCAGGGTCTCGGTCGACGGCAAGGAGGTGCTGTCCGGTCTGCGCTTTGTCCCGAACCAGAAGGGTCAGGGTCTGTGGGACCCCGACCTTGACGGCGCGCAGGCCTACGGCGCGGGCACGACAGAGGGCACGTTCCAGCTGCCCGCCGGTCTGGAGACCGAAACCGCAGGCCGGACGATCACGCTTTCCGTCCGCGCGGTCAGCCTGTTCGAGGACACCGCGCCCTCCGCATGGAAGCAGGCGCAGACGGTCGACGTCTCGGTCCTGCCGACGCCGGACATCAGCATCCGTCTGACCGGGCACGAAAACGCGGCGTGGTCGAACGGCTGGAAGGAGTCGGCGGTCTACCTGCTCTCTCTGAACAACCTTGCCGATTATACGCCGCTGAGCGGCTGGAAGGTCGTCTGCCGCCTCGGCTCGCAGACCGTGACGCTCGACAAGAGCCGCCCGGCGGCCGAGATCCGCGGCGGCGGCCTGCAGGAGCTGATCGTGACCGCGTCGGCGGATGTCACGAACGGCATTCAGCCGGCCTCCGTGACCCGGACCATCCCGATCGACACGCCGGCGTACCTGCCGGACGGCACTGTCCGCAGCCTGACCGCGTCGTATTCGGGCAGCACGGCGGCGGACTTCACCGTCACGGCGGCGCTGACCGTCCGGGAGACCACGATGGAGACCCCGCCGGTCTACCGCATCGAGCTGCTCGGCACGGTCGGCGGACAGGAATACGTTTTCGCGCAGGAAGATGTGCTGACCTCGGCGGGCAGCACGGTCACGGCGAACTTCCGCGACCTGCCGGTGCAGTATTTCGCGGATACCGTCAAAAACCGCCGCGTGCGCGCGTGGTATGCGGCCTCCGGCCTCGGCCCGGTCAGCACCTATGGCGAGACCCGGCAGAGCGGCGACGCCGCCGTTACCCTGCGCACGTACAGCGCGTCCGGCGAACAGCAGCCCGACCGCACGATCTACAGCCATGTCCTCGGCTTTCCGAAGGATTTCGCCGATTACATCGCATCTGCCGTGCTGAACATCACGCCGCTCGCCGCGCCGGTGCTGAACGCGCCCGAGCTCAGCCGCAGCGCGTCCGGCAGCATCAGCTACCGGTTCTCGTGGACGCAGCCCGGTCAGGGCGCCGCAAATGCGCGCTACAGCGTCCGTCTCACGGGCATCACCGCCGACCATGCGAGGGTCGGCATCCCGCTGGGCGAGGTCTACACGGACAGCGCCGCAAAGGAATTCACCGTCAGCGCGGACGACTGGCAGTATGCCGCGGTCGAGCTGACCGTTACCCGTCTGGGGCAGGCCTACGGCGAGGCCGGTCTGAGCGCGTCTCAGACCTGTTTCGTCAAGCAGCGCCTCCCCCGCCCGGGTCAGCCGTCGGTATCCAATCCAGATACCAACGAGCTGGTATACGACATCAGCTGGCGCGCGTCCGGGAGCGAGACCGGCTGCGCCGGCTACCGGATCTATGTGCAGCCGAAGGGCGGACAGGCCGAGCCGCTTGGCGCGCTCGTGCCCGCTGGCGGCGGCAGCTATTCGGTCAAGCGCAGCCTCGAGCAGTACGCCGGAAAGACCGTCGACCTCTATCTTGTGGCGGAGGCGGACGATACCGGCTACGCGAACAGCCCGAACGGCATCGTCTATACGATGACCGTGCCCGAGCGCCTGCCTGCGCCGCGCGTCAAATGGGCGTACAGCTGGCAAGGCGGCACCTCGTCCGACCCGGTCGCGGCGTCCGATTTCCGAAACGGCAGCCTGACCGTCACCGTCACGCCGCAGGATGCGGCGAGCGTGCCGCCGGGCGGCAGCACCTGCCTGCTCCGGGCGGTGATCTATGACGAGGCGCACCGCGAGCTCGGCACATATCCGGTCTCCGCGATGCGCGAGAGCGGCGGCAGCTATGTCTGCGCGCTTTCCGGTCTGGACGCAAAATATGCGGGCCGCAGCATCCGCTTCGAGACCCGTATCTCGCAGTCGGCGGGACAGGTCAGCTCGGCATGGGTCGAGGGCGATACCGTCACCCTCCCCCGCGTCCGTCTGGACACGCCGGCAGCGTCGCTCGCGAACGTGAACGAGACCGTGCGCGTCACCTACGGTCAGGCGAACCTGATGATCTATCAGGCGGACTGGACCGCCCTTCTGACCACGCTCTCGTGGCGCGAGGTGGAAAACGCCGACCGGTACACGATCATCCTGACCGATCAGGCGCAGCAGTCTGCGCTCGTTTCCGTCGACATGAGCGGCGGAGCGCCGCGTATCACGGTTTCCGGTCAAAATCCGGCGGCGGAGAGCGGCGGCTGGTACAATGTAAAGCCGGGAAGCACGGTCACGGGCCGCTACAGCCTGCCCGGCGGCAGCAGCCGTTATTACAGCTGTCAGCTGAATACCATGCTGCGGGCGGAGGACGGCGTATTCACGCTCAAGCTGCCCAACCTCTTCTCGATGACGACACACGACAACCAGACGCTGTCGCTCAGCGATGTGCAGATCCGTCAGGTATCTGTCACCGCAGACAGCACGAGCACGCGCTATGCAGCGTCGGACGCTGCCGAACGCGAATTTTCATGACACAAAGGAGGCGGCAGACATGAACCGGATACGGCAGGGCTGGGACGCGCTGCGGCGCGGCAGGCGGAGCGGCGTTTCGCTCGTCATCGCGCTCTGCGCGGTCGCTGTCCTGATCGGACTGTCGCTCAGCATCGTCTATTCCTCGTCCATGCTGCTTTCGCGGGCGAACCGCAAGATCGGACGCGAGCGCTGCTATCAGCTCGCGCAGTCCTTCGCGCAGGTGCTCGACAGCGAGCTGACGGCGTACAACACCGAGCGCACCGACCTCGGCGGCGCGGACGATAAATGGCCGCAGACTGCGGACGGCACGGCGACGTTCTACCAGTACGCCAACAGCGTGCTGGAAAACCTCGATGCCTACGACGCGGACGACCCGGAGCACACCACCTACTATTACAGCGCCGGGGACGAGGACGACGATTACGGAAAAGTGACCGTCATGCTCCGAAAGCAGAACACGGACAGCGAGCAGAACCCGGCGGACCGGACCGGCAGTTTTTCCTATACGGAAAAGGACCGGCAGACCGCCGAGATCTCGGCGCAAACCTTCATCCGCTATCAGCTTTCGGTCAGCGTCCGGGTGGAAAAGGGCGCGGACAGCTTCACCTACACGACCGAGTATTACCGCCGGGACGGCTTTCAGCCGATCTACACCTGGGAGGGCGAGAGCGGCAGCATCACGCCGGTGTACTGGGTCAGCCCGTATTTCAGCCGGAGCCACAGCAGCGCGGACCGGCTCGAGCCGAAAACAGACGAGGATGTTTCCATCAGCTACCGCTATGACCCCGGCTACACCACCTACAAGAAATACGAGCCCGTCAACAAACCCGCCGGAGGTGCCGCCGAATGAAAAAACTGATACACGTGCTGCGTGACCGCCGTGGAGAATCCATGGTCGAGATCCTGGTCTCGGCGGCGGTGTTCATGCTGCTGCTCGGCGCGCTGAACGGCGCGGTCGGCTTCGCCTCGAACGCACAGCGCAGGGCGGAGCAGCTCCGCGAGGACGCGGTCGTTCTCCAGAGAGAGGTGCGGGCGGGAACGCCCGCCGGCGACGACGCCGCAGTCTATGATTTCCGGGCGGCGACCCCGGACGGCACGGAGACCGGCCTGAACGCCTTTCGCGTCCGGGTCAAAAAGCAGACCGTGACCGCCCGCACCCCGTCCGGCAAGACCGTCCCCTTCTGCCGGTTCGCGAAGGGAGAGTGACCGCATGAAACGCATTCGCTCTGTCCTGCGCGGCCGGGAGGGCATGACGCTGGTCGAGCTGGTCGTCAGCGCCGGACTGCTGTGTCTGGTCATCGCCGTGTTCAGCGCGTCCCTGCGCCCGGCGGCCGAGATCTCGCGCCGCACGCAGGAGCTGAACAGCGCCGAGCTGATCGCGGACGACCTGCTCGAGACCGTGCGCAGCCGCCTCGAGACCGCCACGGAGTACATCAAATGCTACGAAAACGGCGCGGACATCACGGACCGGACCGGCAGCAGCCGCGGCTCTGCGGTCGAGTTCGGCACATCGAACGCCGTCGAGCTGCTCACGGCGGACGGCTGCGCGGAGACCGCGATCATGATCGGCTCCCGCGCCGCAGGCACGGAGGCGGCGGTCGAAAAGGGGTATCTCCTCGAGCGCTATTACGACAACAGCACGGGCGTTTTCTACAGCCGGAACGCGGACGGCACGCCGTGCGCGCGCGCGCTCGCGCAGACCTATGCAAAGGGATTCTATATGGGTCTGCGCGCCGGTCTGTACTTCGAGCTCGACGAGTCCGGCCGCACCGTGACCGCCACCGTGACCATCTTCCGCGACGCGGAGATGACCGACGCGGTCTTTTCGGACTCGCTCCTCATCGACCTGCGCTACGACATCCCGGTCAAGACCGGCGTCACGGCGCAGCAGCGTCCGGCGGCATAAAAAAAAGAAGTGTAATCCCGCGGAGCACCGCCGCGGTTTACAGAGATAGAAAAACAAAAACGAAATTTGGAGGAACAAGATCATGATGGAAAAAATGATCGCGCTGCAGCAGAAGCGCCGCAGCAGAAAGGGCGGCTTTACGCTGGTAGAGCTGATCGTAGTCCTGGTCATCCTGGCGATCCTGGCAGCTCTGCTGATCCCGACGCTGACCGGTTATATCGACCGTGCAAAGGAAAAGAACGTTATCGCTGAGACCCGTCAGTGTGTCATGGCGGCGCAGACGCTGTATGACGAGGCTTATGCAGGTGTAGCTAAGAATGGCAAAGTAGAGGCTCCGGCAAATGATAAGATTTTGGCACTGGCTGAGCTGACTGATAAGGGCAAGCTTGGCACTACTGATACGGACAAGGTTAAGTTCGAGAACAATAAGGTATCTCAGTTGGTATATACAAACAACGGCGTTACCTGCACCTATACTAACAACACTTATACCTGCGATAAAGCTAAATAATACCTGACCCACCCCCTGCCGCTGCATCGGCGGAGCGCTGTAACGGTGCATCCGCTCCGCCTGCGGCATGGCAGGTCACGGCTTCTTAAACGTTTAAGCGGCTGTGACCTGTCATGCGGTTCGCTGCATGGCACATTTCTGTAAAAAAACCGATCGATACCGACCCCAGCGAGGAGGAAAAACCAATGCTTTACATCGCCTGCGCGGTATTATGGCTGCTGCGCTTCGCCCTCGGCGCGAGCATATTCAGCTTTCTCGGCGTCGTGATCTGGCGTCTGCCGCGCGGAGAGAGCGTGGTCAAGGGACGCAGTCACTGCCCCGCGTGCGGGCGCACGCTGTCGCCAGCCGAGCTCGTCCCGTGTCTGAGCTTTCTCGTGCAGGGCGGCCGCTGCCGCGGCTGCGGCGCAAAAATCCCCGCAAGGGATTTCTGGCTCGAGGTGCTCGGCGGCTTGTGCTCCTGCGCCTGCGCATACGCCTTCGGCGGCGAGACCGCGCGGGCGGCGCTGACGTTCGCCGTGCTCGGCATTCTGACGGTCGTGACGTTCATGGACATCGACACGCTCGAGATCTATGACCGCTTCCCGGCGCTGCTGCTGGTCTGCGGCGCGGCGGCGCAGTTCGTTTTCCCCGGTCCGGGGATAAAATCCCGGCTGCTCGGCTGCGTGATCGTCAGCCTGCCCATGCTGCTCCTCGCGCTCATCGTCCCGGGCGGCTTCGGCGGCGGCGACATCAAGCTGATGGCCGGCGCGGGCTTTTTCCTCGGCGCGAGACTGACGGTCGTCGCCGCCTTTCTCGGCATCCTGCTCGGGGGCGGCTTCGGCGCGCTGCTGCTCGCCGCGAAAAAGGCGGATCGAAAGACCAGGTTCGCCTTCGGGCCGTTCCTGTGCATCGGCATCGCCGCCGCGCTGTTCTTCGGGGAGCGTCTCGCGGACTGGTATATCGGCTTACTGTAATCAATGAAAAGGAGGGTCAGCATGGCTGCATCCGACAACCGCCGTCCGTCCGGCGGACACACGCTGTTCCGCTACACGGCAAAGGATATCGACGGAAGGACCGTCCGCGGCACGATGGAGGCGGCGGACTATGACGCGCTTTACGCGCAGCTGCTCGAGCAGGGACTGTATCCGCAGCACATCACCGGCCGCGGCGCAGACCGCCGCCCGCGCACGCTCCGTCCGCAGGAGCTCAGCGACCTGTGCCGCCAGCTTTCCACGCTGCTCGCCTCGGGCGTCAGTCTGGTGCGCGCGCTGACGATCATTTCCCAGGACGAGGGCATCAGCGCCGGTCTGCGCCGCGTGTACGAGAGCGTGCTGAGCGAGGTGCGCAAGGGCTCGAGCCTGTCCGACGCGCTCGAGGCGCAGCAGGTGTTCCCGACGCTCATGCTCGGCATGATCCGCGCGGGCGAGGGCAGCGGCAGGCTCGACCGGGTCGCGGAGCGGCTCGCCGTCCACTATGAAAAGGCGCATCAGATGAATCAGCAGGTCCGCTCCGCCCTCATGTACCCGATGATCCTCGCCGTCCTCTCGGTCGCCGTCGTCATCGTCATCGTCACCTTCGTCCTGCCGCAGTTCAGCGACCTGTTCTCGACGATGTCGTCCCTGCCGGCGGTCACGCTGGCGCTGATGGCGTTTTCCGACTTCATGGTGACCAAATGGTACCTGCTGCTGCTTGGGCTTGCGGCGCTCGCCGCCGTGCTGCGCTCGCTGCTGCGCGTGCCGTCCGTCCGGCTCGCGCTCGACCGGGGAAAGCTCAAGCTGCCGGTGTTCGGGAAGCTTCACCGGGTCATCTGCACGGCACGCTTCGCGCGCACCATCAGCAGCCTGTACGCGAGCGGCCTGCCGATCATCACCGCGCTTCAGACCGCGCGCGACACCATCGGAAACGCCTACATCGTCTCGCAGTTCGACGCCGTGCTCGCGCAGGTGCGCTCGGGCGTCAGCCTGTCCGCCGCGCTCGAGAGCGTGGACGGCTTCCAGCGCAAGCTGTGCAGCAGCATCGCGGTCGGCGAGGAGACCGGACAGCTCGATTCCATGCTCGATTCCATCGCGGACTCGATGGAGTACGACGCGCAGCAGGCGAGCCGCCGCATGATGACCATCCTCGAGCCGATGCTGATCGTGCTGATGGCGTTTGTGGTCGGCTTTATCATCATCGCGGTCATGGCCCCGATCATCGGCTCGTACAGCGCGATCGAGAGCTCGGGGAACGTATAACCTCGGAAACGTGTAAACCTCACAAAAGGGGAGAAATTGAGAATGAATACAACCGTTTTGGCGCTTCAGGAGGAGCAGGTGCTCGCTGCGGTCGGCAGACCCGGCGCGAAGCCCTCCGTGCAGGCGCTCTACCGCGCCCCCGCGCACGGCGGCGGCATGGAAAACTGGGAAAGGGCGATCGGCGCACTCTGGCAGACGCATGACCTGCCGACGCGCGGCATCACGCTCGTCCTGCCGGACGAGGCGGTCGCGACCCGCACCGTCACCGCGCCGCCGATGCCGGAGAGCCGTCTCGAGGAGCTCGTGCAGCACGAGATGCGCACGCACGACGGTCAGCCTGTCGCGGCGGACTATCTGCCGCTCGGCGAGGACGCCGACGGCCGTCAGCAGCTGTTCTGCGCCGCCTGCCGGAAGGAGACGATGGAGGGATACCTCGCGATGGCTGACCGGCTCGGCCTGCGCCTCAGCAGCGTGACCGTCCCCATGGCCGGGCGGCTCCGGCTGCTGCGCGCCATGCCGTCGCTGCAAAGCAAAACCTTCGTCTGTCTGTGCTTCGAGGGCAGCAGCGTGCTCTCGCTACTCGTAGAGAACGGCGCGTACCGCTATTCCAGCCGCAGCCGCGTTTTCAGCGAGCCGGGCACGCTGGATTTCGGCACCGAGATGACGCGCAGCGTCTCCGGCACGATGCAGTTCCACACGGCGAACCGCCCGGCGAGTCCGCTGACCGATGTGTTTTACGCCGGATGCCCGGACGACGATTTCGAGGTCTGTCTCGCGGGCATCCGGGGACTTGGCCTGCGGGTGAGCCGTCTGCCGGAATGCCCGGCATTCCGCGCCCTGCCGAACGGCGAGAGGCTGAGCGACTGGCTCGGCTGCGCCGAGGCAATGATTCGATGAGGAGGGACAGAGCGTGATTCGTGCAAACAAGGAGCTTGATCTGCTCCGCAGCTACCGCCGCCTGATGCGCGGCGAAAAGGGACGCTCCGGCCTGCTGCATCATTTTCTCACACCGGCTGCGGTGTGCCTGCTCGTGTGCGTGCTGATCTGGGGCGTGCTGCTGCTGAGGAACAGCAGCCTGCGCCGCCGGACGGACGACGTCAATGACTGGCTGCGTGACCCGGCTGTCGTCGAGCAGTACACCGAGGCGGCGGACCGGCAGCAGTATAACGACAGTCTGGAGCAGACGCTCGGACAGGTGCAGGCGCTGACCGATGCGCTCGCCACCTATCCGCAGGTGGACAGCGCGCTGATCAGCCGGATCGGCGCGGCGGGCGGCGCCGAGGTCAGCATGGCGCTGACCGGCTACGACGCGGACACCGGCGCACTGCGCTTCGACGCGCAGAGCAGCAGCGTCATCGACATCCCGGGCTATGTGCTCAAGCTGCAAAGCCTCGGCCTGTTCCGGAAGGTGGACTACACCGGCTATACCTATGAGGACGGCATGTACGTGCTCAGCCTGAACTGCATCCTGCAGGGAAAGGAGACCGCAGAATGAACCTCACCCTGACCGAACGGGACAAAAAGCTGCTCGGACTGACGGCCTGTCTCGCGATCCTCGCCGTGTTCGGCGTGCATCTCATCCGCCCGGCGCTCGCCGAGCAGGAAGCGCTGGGAGGCGAATATGAGGCCGCCCGGCAGAAGCAGCAGGAATATCAGGCGCAGATCGACGCGCGCGCGGCCCTCGACGACAGCATCGCGCAGAACGAGGCGGCGCTGAAGACCGCGGGCGAGCCGTACTATCCGAGCGGTCTCGAGACCCGCCAGATGGACGACATCATCACGAGCCTCGCGCTCAAAAACGGCCTGTTCCCGCAGTCGCTGACGCTGACGGAGGCCGTTCCGGGCGCGGTCCGCGCCTATCTCGCCGTGCAGGAGCAGGCGGACGGCTCTGCCTCGTCTGCCGAAGCCGCGGACGAGACCGGCGAAGCCGAGGACGCGCCGCAGACGGGCGGCGGCGTTTATATCGGCACCGCGACCCTCTCGGCGCAGGGCGACGTCAGCTGCTGGCTGCACTTTCTCGACGAGGTGGAGCACAGCTGCAAGGGGCTGCGCGTGACGAATTTCAGCATTTCGGACTATGATTACGTAGAAAACAACACGCAGGCGGTCAGCACCAGCCTGATCACCGGCACGCTGGAGATCTATCTGTGCGGCAGCGGCAGGGAGGCGGACGCATGAAAACCAATTTACGCATCGGCGAGGTGCTGATGGAGCGCGGCTGCATCACGCAGGAGCAGATGGAGCAGGCGCTCGCCTACCAGAAGGAGCACCGCGAAAAGCGCGTCGGTCAGATCCTGGTCGAGCTCGGCTTTATCACCGAGACCCATGTGCTCGAGGCGCTCGCCGCCCGTCTGGGGCTGGAGATCGTGAGCATCGGACAGATGCCGGTCGATCTGGCCGCCGTCCGGCTGATCCCGCGCGAGCTGGCGGAAAAGCAGAACCTGCTCGCGGTCCGCGCATCGGAGGGGAGCCTCGAGATCGTGACGAACGATCCGCTCAACTATTTCGCCTTCGAGGAGGTGCGCCAGCTGACCGGCTGTCATGTGGTCATCCGCCTGAGCGAGCTGGGGCCATTGCAGAGCGCGATCCGCTACTATTATGCCGAGGTCGGCGCACAGCAGGCGGCGCAGACCGCAAACGAGGGCTTCGCCGGGAGCGGCGCGGAGCTCGTGCACATCGAGGAGAGCGAGAGCGGCGACCCGGAAGCGCCGATCGTCAAGCTGCTCAGCAGCCTGCTCGACCGCGCGGTCAGCACGGGCGCGAGCGACATCCATATCGAGCCGTTCGAGGGAAAAACGCGCGTGCGCATGCGCATCGACGGCACGATCGTCGACTATGTGACGCTCGAGCGCAGCGTGCATCAGCCGCTGATCGCGCGCATCAAGATCATGGCGAATCTGGACATCGCCGAGCGCCGTCTGCCGCAGGACGGTCATTTCCGCATCCGCGCGGGACAGGAGGGGCACGTCAATATCCGCGTCTCGCTCCTGCCGACCGTGTTCGGGGAAAAGGCGGTGCTGCGCATTCTGGCGGCGGCCGGTCATGTCGACCATGCGGAGCATTTCGGCATGGACGACGACAGCTACGCCCGGTTCCTGCCCATGCTGAACTCGCCGAACGGCATCATCTACCTCACCGGCCCGACCGGCTCGGGCAAATCCACCACGCTGTACATGGTGCTCGAGTACCTGTCGCGGCGGCAGGTGAACATTTCCACGGTCGAGGACCCGGTGGAGCAGAACGTGCCGGGCATCAACCAGACGCAGGTCAATTCGGTCGCCGGGCTGACGTTCGAGTCGGGTCTGCGCGCGCTGCTGCGTCAGGACCCGGACATCATCATGGTCGGCGAGACCCGTGACGGCGAGACCGCCGGGATCTCGGTCCGCGCGGCCATCACCGGCCATCTGGTGCTGAGCACGCTGCACACAAACGATGCGGTCTCCAGCGTTGTCCGTCTGGCGGACATGGGCGTTGACCGCTATCTGATCGCCAATTCCCTGGTCGGTCTGGTGGCGCAGCGGCTGATGCGCAAGGTATGCCCGCACTGTGCGCGGGAAACTGCGGTCACGCCGCAGGAGCAGACGCTGCTCGGCCGGGACATCCGGACCGTCCGGCGCGGCGCGGGCTGCATGCACTGCAACGGGACCGGCTACCGCGGGCGCGTTGCCGTGCACGAGATCGTTGCTGTCGACCGCAGTATCCGCCGCATGATCAGCCGCGGCGCGGAGGCGGAGGAGATCGAGGCTTACGCGCGAGAGCATCAGGGGATGAAGAGCCTGCGGGAGAAGGGGCTGGAGCTGGTGCGGGAGGGCGTTACCACGCCGGAGGAGCTGCTGCGCATCGCCTATTACGCATAAAATTGCCGCCGTCCGGCGGCAGGGACGCCGTACCCACGGCGGGGGAAAATTGCCGCCTTCGGCGGCGGGGAGAGCCGCCGTCTGGCGGCGGAGAAAACGCCGTGCCCACGGCGGAGGGCAAAAGGGGACAGGACACCGTATGGTTTCCTGTCCCCTCTTGACTCCCCTTACCTTCCTTTGCGCTGACACATCGGAGATGTGCAGCGAAACGGGGGTTACGGGGGCTCGGTTCCGGGCGTCGGGCAGATTTTGGGACGCTGTTATGCCCTGAATTTACTTTGCGTGAACCGCCGCGCATAACA
>ERZ1034952.290-NODE-290-length-46941-cov-12.416820_pt1 | contig 46941 bp, 35 predicted proteins | sample MGYA00520625_ERZ1034952 | MGnify/ENA primary metagenome ERZ1034952 (study PRJEB33766, sample SAMN09781773) | gut metagenome | biome: gut microbiome | host: Homo sapiens | place: Madagascar | study: EMG produced TPA metagenomics assembly of the PRJNA485056 data... | reverse complement strand
CCCGTCGGCGCAATATCCTTCGTTTCCTTATACGTGCAGCCCGTGCGGCGGCATGCCGTGGTCTGCTCGCCCTTTTCGGTGCAGGTCGGGGCCTTCGTCACCGTCGCCGCGCCCATGTCATGGCCGAGCGCCTTCACGGTTTCTGTTTTGGTCTCTTTGCAGCCGGAGTTTGTGCAGGAGATCGTCTTCACACCGGCCTTCGTGCAGGTCGGCTCGGTCGTGATCCTGCCGCTGTCCCACTTGTGGCCCGTCGCGGCAACCTCTTCGGTCTTCGTCGCGGTGCAGCCGGAGTTTGTGCACTTAAATGTCTTGACGCCCTTCGCCGTGCAGGTCGGAGCCGTTGTCACCGTGCCGTTGTCCCACTTGTGGCCCGTCGCCGGGATCGTGGATTTATTTCCAACCTCTGTGCAGCCCTCGTGCTCGCAGTATGCGCCGCGGACACCGGGCTCCGTGCAGGTCGGAGACTGAATCACTTCTGTTCTCCCGAAAGAGTGTCCGAGTTTCGCGACGGCCTCGGTTTTGGTTTCCGCGCAGCCGCTGTTCGTGCATTTGAACGTCTTGACGCCATCCTTCGTACAGGTCGGCTCGGTCGTGATCTTGCCGCTGTCCCACTTGTGCCCGGTCGCGGCGATCTCTTCGGTCTTCGTTGCGGTGCAGCCGGAATTGGTGCACTTAAATGTCTTGACTCCCTTCGCCGTGCAGGTCGGAGCGGTAGTCACGGTACCGTTGTCCCACTTGTGGCCGGTCGCGGCAATGGTTTCCGTCTTCGTCTCGGTGCAGCCGACTACTGTGCATTTATACACCGTCTGTCCGTTCTTAATGCAGGTCGCAGGAGTGGTCGTACCGGCGTCCCAGATGTGATCATGAGCAGCAACAGTAACAGTGACCGTGCCGGGGGTAACGATGCATGGGACTCTGTTTTCATCCAGATCACTAACCTTGGGATTGATCGTAACAGTGCTCGGTCCAAACGCCGCAGTATCTTTGATTCGGAATACGAGCGTCAGCATCGGGCCAACGTACGTCGAACCAGTGTCATTGGCCGACAGCCAGGTAGCGCTTGTCCCGACTTCCAAGCCGGACATGCCCGCATTGGAAAAGCTTACCTTTTCCAGCACGTTCGTATCGTAGCTGATGCCTACCTGCATACCGACGATAGTCGGGCAGCTGGTAATGCTGACCGTAATCGTCACTTCATCGCCGCGGCTGCCTGTAGCCGATGTGACGGAGAAATTCATGGTTTCTCCATCGGCATACGCCCCCGTGCACAAAAGCGACGTCATCATGAGAATTGCGAGGATTACCGCCAATGTTTTTTTCATGATTTTGCGCTCCTTTTTATTTAAGTTCAACACTCATACCCGCAAGATATTTTTTCAGACGGACGCAGTCGAATATATCCACTTCGCCGTCGCCGTTCACATCGGCGTTGCTCGCGTTGATCGTTACGTTGAATCCGGCAAGATACTTCTTCAGACGGACGCAGTCGAATATATCTACTTCGCCGTCGTCATTCACATCGCCCGGAATCCGGCTCGTGACTGTTACACCGCCCGCAACGATATTGGCTTTCACCGCGCTCTCATCCAGAGCCGCTGCCTTGAATCCTGTGACCGTCACCTCTGCCAGCCCGTCCGGAGCATTATCCAGTACCTGGAATTTCAGCGTCAGGATGTTCCCGTTAATTACATCCGCCGCTTCGTCGATCCAGATCGCCTTTTCGCTTTCACCAATGCCTACGCTCCAGTCTTTCATGGCACCGTCCGTGTAGCCGATGAGCTTCAGCCGAGTCTTATCGTAAGTAATCTGGAAGTTTATGCCGATAATTCCGGGGTTGCCTGCAAGGGAAACATTCAGAGAAACTTCCTTTCCCTGCGACGCCGTGGCGGAAGAAACCGTCAGTGTGGTTGCGTAGGTCGGAGCATTCTCTTTCCAGACCGCATAAAGCGTTACCGCAGCATTTGCCGTGTAGCTTCCGCCCGGCTGATACTGTGCGCTCGTCGCCGTCTTACTGGCCGCCCAGCCGAGGAACGTGTAGCCCGTCCGCGTCGGCTTCGTGCTGCTCAGCGTCAGCGCCGTGCCGTGTGTTTTGCTCTGCGCCGCCGGTGCGCCCGTACCGCCGTTCGCGTCATAGCTCACCGTGTAGATAACAGGCAGCGCCGGTATGGTTTCCGTGCGAGTTTCTTTGCATACGGTGCAGGTGTAGGTCATAACCCCTTCTTTTCCCGGTTTTGCTGGCGTGGTCACCACGCCACTATCCCATGCATGAGTATGCGATGTTGGAGTCGGGGTTGGGGTTGGAGTTGTGGTTGGAGATGGATCTACAACACCAAAATGGATCGCGACTTTTGATAGTCCAACGTCTTCGCCAAACTTAATATTTTGCCATTCCGTTTGAGATCCAGCATAATACACATCTTCCAAGGAAGCACTTCCGTAGAATGCAGCTACTTTGATTTCCGTTACACTATCCGGAATTGTAACTTCTTTCAATCCAGAACAGCCATTAAATGCCCATCCGTCAATAACGGACACACCATCAGGTATTGTGATGCTCACCAAACTGGTGCAACTGTCAAATGAACGCATCTCTATGCTCTTCAGTTTGTTTGGAAGTGTCAGATTGGTTAACGATTTGCAGCCCGCGAATGCATACGCCCTTATACTTGTTACACTTGCGGGAATCGTAACATTTGCCAGATTACTGCAGCCAGAAAACATACTATTCAGTATTTTGGTTACGCCATCGGGGATTACAACTTCTATCAAACTTTCACAATTGCAAAAAGCTCTATGTCCTATACTCGTGACGCCATTCGGGATATTTAAGTCAGAGAGTGATGAACAATTATAAAATGCATCATCTCCAATACTTGTGATACCTTCTGGAAGAATCACTTTCGTCAAGGCGCTGCAATTATAAAAAGTATTCGTTCGTACGCTCGTCACGCCAGCCGGAATTGCAACTGTTGATAGGCTGCTACAATTGTAAAATGCAGATGCCCCTATGTCCGTCACACCGGCCGGAGTTATTATGTTTGTCAAATTACTACAGCTATAGAAAGCAAATGTTCCTATGCTAGTCGTGCCAGGCTCAATATTAACTTTAAATATCTCTTCACTATATTCAAACCACGGCGCGTTTTTGATGGTGTTATAATCTGCCATAGCGCCAGTGCCGGAAATGGTAAGTAGGCCGTCTTTTGAAAGCGTCCATGTGAGATTCTCTCCGCAGGTACCGGAAGCTATAATCGACGGGTCTCCTGTCGGCGTTGGCGTCGGTGTCGGCGTCGGCGTATTCGCTTCCCAGACCGCATAAAGTGTTACCTCAGCATTTGCCGTGTAGCTTCCGCCCGGCTGATACTGTGCACTCGTCGCCGTCTTGCTGCTCGCCCAACCGAGGAACGTATAGCCCGTCCGCGTCGGCTTCGTACTGCTCAGAGTCAAAGTCGTGCCGTGCGTTTTGGTCTGTGCCGCCGGTGCGCCTGTACCTCCATTCGCATCATAGCTTACAGTATACATCTTTGGGAGGGTTGGAATCTCTTCTGTAACCGTCTGGCTTACAGCCCAGTTTTCCTTAAACTGCGCCACATAGGTTCTCACACCGGCCGCGTCTACCGTAGGTTGAGTAGTAACGCTGCTGCTAACCGTCCCGTTGGCAGTTTCACTATGCGCAGCGTTTCTATTGCATATACGAGTTGCTGTGCAGGCGCTGTAATCTGCGCTCCATGCGTAGGTGGGAGAGCAATAATCATGACCGAGCGCCGGTGTCGCACGACCGACCTCAACAGTTTCACCGCAGATTTTACAAACGGCGTCTCCGCTGTATCCTGCTGCTGTACATGTTGCATCAACAGCATTTTTCAATTCGGTTTCGTGACTGCATTTCTTCTCAAGCTTAACAGCACCATTTACTGCTGTGAACGGAACATTACTCTCTGTTACATCAGCAACATCATAATCGTTAATACTTAGCGTCAAAGGAATTTCGCTTGCCGTACACTCCTGCACCACCGTGAAATGAAGGACCGCTACAACACCGTTGTAAGTAGAGTTGGCTGTTCCATTGTACCAAGTGAGTTTCACTGGGCTCGTAAGCTTTGCAGACGGCTGGCTGGTCAGGTGAGTTACCCCGTCCGCCGTATAATCGACTCCCGTAAGTGTCAACTCATCGCCAAACACCACTTTAATCTGCAGCCCAGCAACGCCCGAGTTGTCAACCAGCTCTACCGGAACATCTACTGTTTCTCCCGCTTTCGCGGTCACTGTACCCAGTTTGATTTGCATTATTCCGGATGCCGCAGCCGCAGGGCAACAGCTGTACAGCAGAAGAAGGCAGAGGATAAGTGCTAAAACTCTTCTTTTCATTTCTATTTCTCCACTTTTTACTCGAGAACAATTATTCTACCCATAATAAATTCAGCTTTTAGTTCATCATCTTGTTTGTTTACTATATCTCCCTCTGCGGCGCTCATCTGCAACCAATACACCCCCGCCGGAGTTCCTGCAGGGACATCAAAGGACAGGTTAAGCAACTTCGCCTCTCCGCTGAGTTCTTTATCAATATTGAACCAATTGAATTTGATCTCTCCACTTTTAGGAAGTTTTTCCGGTCCAGTCCCCATCCCCCCGGGAGCTTCATCAAAAAAGAAGCTCTCCAGTGCTATGCTATCGGGGATTGCCAAATTGACACTGAGTCCCGATATGCCGGGGCTTCTTCGTACGGACAACGTCAATTCAGCAGTTTTTCCTCCTTTGACAGTTGCAGATGACAGGGTAAGCGCAAAGGATTCTTCCGGAACATACTGTGCGCAAAGTGTCACATCTTCGTCAAAGGAAAAAATTCCTCCGTCCCAACCTGCAAAAATCATTCCCTCCTCTGACGCGGGCTCATAGCCTTTCGGCGCATTCCCTGTCTTGACTATTTCTGTATGAAGCAGATTGCCGTTTTTGTCACAATAGCGCACAGTATAATAAATTCCGCGCGGCGTATAAGACGCTGTAATCACGGTATCGCCCTGAATATTTTCCCAGCTTCCCTCCCAAGCTAAAAAATTAAGCTCCGTATGCTTAGGCGGAACCGGTGGGGTAGCGCTTCCGTTCTTTTCAACGATCTCCACTTTTACAGGTGTACCATCATAATCCAGAAAGCTGACAACATATCCCCGGACATTTTCATCTCCGCCAACATAGCCTTTATCATGTTGTTTTTGATTCTTATCGGTCACAATCAAATGGCGGTTATTATCGATTGCCGCACTCTCAATTTCTGCGTGAATGACATCATTTTCATTTACGGTGCTGTAGTCCTCTGTTGCCTCCTTTGTTTCTGTTGTCGGCAGCTCTGTGGGGACGATCGCATCTTCCATCTTTTCCGTCGGCTGTGGAGGCGTCGGTATTGGCTCTGCCACCTTCTCCTGTCCGCAAGCGGACAGGAGAAGCGTGAGAGCGAGAAGCAAAAATACGACTTTTTTCCTGCTGTTCTTCATAGTTACTACTCCTCTCAACTGACGTTTTATTTTTCTCGATACAGGACCCATTCCTGTACATTGCTGATTGTGTCAGATGCCGAGACAGGGGAAGTGGATTCAATTCCGTCCTCAATCTTTATATACTGATACATTCGCACATAGTCCGCATAGCTACATACATAGTAATCGAACCGGAACCAGCGTGTCGCGCCATGGCAATCGGAATACGCTGTTCTTTCCGGAATAACGTAATTGCGAATTCCCTTGCTATTGCAATAGCCGGTACTACTTTCATAGTTTCCATCAGAAGAGGTAAATGCATCGAAGAAGCTATAATAGTAGCCGTTATCGTTTCCGTACTCCTTTTTATCGTTTATAGCACGATTGCTGGTACCGTTGGAGCCGCCGCAGTCATACATCCAGTGCCAGTAAACATAACCGGCCCATGATGTCGATGCCTCACGCTTTTCCTGTTCATTTTCGTAAGCCGAATATGCTGACTTTGCAAAAGAGGTATAAATACTGTGACCGGTGTCAAACCCGGAGGGAAATGCCGTGGAATAATTGAAGGAACCCTCCGCCGTTTTTGACCAATAATTCCCAGTCTGTTCAAATCCTTCCATGGAACTATTTGTAGATTCTGCATAGGTCGTGAGAGAATAGCTCCATTTTCTATCAAGAATTTGCGCTCCTTCGGGAACTGCGGACGCCAGAGCCCATCCCTTCTGAGGCTTTTGTTCCCAATGGGCATAGAGCATCAGCGGCACCGTGTCGGCAATTAGTTTCGCTTCGTCTATTTGTTCGCCGTTCACAGGGTCTGTATACCATCCAAGGAATGTATAGTAGTCTCGCCGAGCGACAGGAAGGGTTCCCAAGGCGTCTCCGCAATTGACCGTACGGCTGCTCTCGCTGCATTGGCCTTCATTCGCATTGAACGCAACGGTAGCCGTCTGGCGTGTCCAATGCGCGTATAGGGTAATGTTGTCATTGCCAGGCAGCGCAGAATCCTCCGTGAGCAGCTCCCCACCTTCCACTTCTGTGTACCAGCCGACAAAATCATAATACCTGCGGGTTGGAACAGGAAGTTCGCCTATTTTTTCGCCAAAATAACAATCTTTGCGTTCCTCGCTTACTGTGCCTCCGTTGGGATCAAACGCTACTGTAAACATACCTCTTGCATACTGTGTAAACTGCTCGTCGTTAATGAATACTATTTCGCCTCTATCCACGAAACTAATCCGCCCGGCTTCATCATTGACTGTTCCGTTTATCAAAAGATTACCGGTAAGTTTCAGTCTGCCACTGTTCGTGTAGGTCACGACAACAGATTTGGCAAGCAGAGCGTTGTCTCTAACGCTGCTCATAACGTTTGTTCCGGACAGGGTCAGATTTGTCGTTGGCGCATTTAGGATCATGCAGAGGTCGGCACTGTCTCTGATTTCCGCACGATAAAGATTCACTGTCTGTGAACTGATTTTCAGCGGAGATTGATTGCCAGTGAAATAAATGTTATTCAGGCTGGTAACGTTTGCTGAAGACTCTATCGTCAAATCAGCAAAGTTCTTTTCTCCGCCCTCCAGAGTGAAGCTCTCGCCGTCGTTAACTACCAAATGCAGTTTCTCTGCCGGATCCACAGCAGAAACATCTACTTTAATATTCTTGGCCCCGCAGGCTGCCGCAGCCATAGCCATTGCAGCATTTCCTACTGTGAATTCCGCAGAGGGGCAGCTGCCAAAGGCGTTATTTCCCATTTCTGTGATTCCCGCGGGAACGCGCATCGTTTTCAAATTCGTGCATCCAGTAAAGGCGTTCTCTCCAATGGAGGTAATATTTCTCCCAAGAAAAATATCCGTGATCTTCTGCCCCTGCTCTGTGGCAAAAGCATTATCTCCAACAGCGACTACTTTGTAAGCACTTCCATTTTCGTCCACCGTATAAGCGGGTACGGACACCTGTGTGGATTCTCCCTCATAGCTGAACACCACCGCGGTATGATTCGTGTTATCGTAATCATATTCCAAACCGACAGTGTCCGCCGTCAGATAATTGACGTACTGGTAGATGTCCGTGGGAATAGTAAATGGCAATACAGTGACCTGCTCATCATTGAAAGAGCCATCGGGAGAATAATCCAGAAAATCATACGTTCTCCCGTCCGCAACACTATAGGTGTAGGTGAAAAAAGCTTTATGGCCAATATCATAGCCAACAACGCCAAACACATGGAGGTCCGTAGCCGTCACACATCGATAAAAGCCTTCGCTTTTTCCATCGGTAGAATACTCCGTCGTAACCGTCTTCGCCTCAACGGTAGAGTAATTCACCGTATTGGCAGTCCCAACTGTATCACTATCCGTTGTGACTGTTCCGCAGGTATTATCCACAGACCCTTCCGTACTGCGTGCCGTAGAGTAGCCATATTTGTTCTCCAGCGCATATTTCAACGCCGAGCTTACCGATGCCGATGTGCTGTCTGTTTTGGTCTGACTCGCTGTTTGAGAGTGATTCCAACTACTGGAGTTTGATTTTGTTTCAGTATCGATGCGGGTAGTATCCGTTCCCGTGTGATCCTTAGTTGTATCTTCTCTTTCTTTGGTTTGGCCGGCCTCCAATCCCATATCTACCTTTACATACGGTGCAGACAGTTCGACATCCACATTTGTTTTTATATCGTAAGCTGTTGCGTCTTTTGCGCCTGTCTCTTTTGAATCATATGTTAGTGTTGTCGTACCATCATTGCTTGTAGTTGTTTCTGCTCCGCCGTTGGAATCTGTAATGCTAATAGTTCCAGATTCCGTGGTCGCTCGCTGTAAAGCTTCTTCTTGTGTAACTTCATGCGAATCCGCCCACTCTTTATTAACAGTTACCAAATCATTCCATCCGCTCGACAGCGCCCAGGTGTTTGAATTCTGCGCTGCGGATGCAACCGTTCTGGACATTGTCTGGGCTACCGAAGTGCTGATTGTCGTATTCACGGTCACAGATTTTTTCTGTGCCAGACCGCTGACTGCCTGTACACTCCATATGGGGTCAGAAACCGGTACATTATAAATCGTGCCGATCTCGTAAGCGAAATAGATAACACCGTTATCCTTATCCTCAACTAAAACAGGCGCGCCAATCGGTGTAGACTTAGCCAGATTCCGTTTTGAGGCAAAATAGGCATTCAATACACGATCTCCCGTGCTGCCCGCAGGAATGGAAGTCACTTCGTTCCCGCTGTTATCGTACCACCCTAAAAAGAGATAGTTATATACATCCGGGTTAGGGAGCGCATACAGGCCCTTGCTGACCGTATATATCAGCTTTGCCGAATCTGTTATCTCCGCCACGGGAGTTTTGAATACATTGTACTGGATAGAGTACTCCTCTTCTTTCCAGTGTGCATAGAGGATGTAGTTTTTCGTATCATCAGCGGAAATGTGATCCACCCGTGTACCCGTGGCAGTATACCAGCCTTCAAAAATGAATCCTAAATCCGCAGCATCAAGATCACAGATAAGGAGTTCATCGCCCTCATTGTAGGCCGTAGGGTTCCCCGCCTGTCGATTCCGTTCCTCTAAAATATCCAATTTTTGAGACAAATAGGGCTGTCCAAATGCAAGGTTATATGTAATGGTATGGCTTTTAACAGGAATCGCAATAATCTCCTGCGCAACAATCACCGTACCGCAGCCTTTACCGCCGTCGGCAGAGCAGTGGCTGCCTTCGGTAAGCCCCGTAGAGGTGGAAGTTGCAGGAACTGCAGGATCGATCACAACGTTGGCATGGTTATTGGGATTCTTGGCAATCTTAACTGTGTTAAGGTCTGTCTTCACCCTGCCTTCAGCATCCGCAAAAAGCTTTCCGCATTTGCTGCAAATCCAGTAAGCAGTGTTGCCCTCGTCAACGCAGGTGGCCGCTTTAGCTTCTACTGCGGAAAGCACATGCTCACAGGTTGACGTCGCCGCTTTTGGGAATAACTCGACTTCCCAGTCTGCCAAGTATTGCGCGAGTCGAATCAGATCCTTAATGTTTATGCTTCCATCGCCATTTGTATCCAAGCAGGCATCAACAACTTCAACTTCCCAGTCTGCCAAGTACTGAGCAAGCCGGATCAAATCCTTAACATTAACTCTCTGGTCGTTGTTGATGTCGCCAGGCGTATAGTTGATTATGAGAATCTCTCCATCAACAGCAAGAAACGGGATGTTTTCTTCTTTCAGATTGCTGACATTATCCCCATCTATCACCAAATGCAGTGTGGACCCACTGCCTTCTGCTGCATTCTCGCTAACAGAAAAACGCAGTGTTGCTAACGCCCCATTGTATTTTGAGTCAGCCGTCCCATTGTACCAAGTCAGTTTAACAGGACTCTCCAGTTTCTGTGATGGTTGCGCTATCAAGCCGGTAGTTGCGGCATCCGCGTAGTTCACTTCTTCAAGAGTAAGTACACTGCTGTCGTACTCCAGTTGAAGCTGGAGCCCAGAAATACCGGGGTTATTCTCGGCAGATATTTCAACCTCTATCTCAGAAGCGACAAGTGCCGTAACTGAACTCGCGTGAATTGTCAGCTGTTCTCCATCCGCCAGCGCGGACACCGGCAGGAGCGTGAATACCATCAACACCGCGAGAAGCAAGGACAGTACTTTTTTCATGGCATAACTTCCCTTCGTATTTTATTTCTGCTTTTACTTTAGTTTCACATTGAAACCGGCAAGGTATTTCTTCAACCGAACACAGTCGAAAATATCAATCTCCCCATCGCCGTTTACGTCGGCGTTGGCCTCGCTGATCGTCACATCAAATCCTGCAATGTACTTTTTCAGGCGGACACAGTCGAAAATATCCACTTCGCCGTCGTCATTCACATCGCCCGAGATCCAGCTTGTGACTATTACACCGCCCGTAACGATATTGGCATTCACCGCGCTCTCATCCAAAGCTGCTGCCTTGAAGCCCGTGACCGTCACCTCTGCCAGCCCATCCGGAGCATTATCCAACACCTGGAATTTCAGCGTCAGGATGTTTCCGTTAATTACATCCGCCGCTTCGTCGATCCAGATCGCCTTTTCGCTTTCGGCATCCGCCGTATTCTTTCCTGATACAAGGTCATTAAACCACAACGATCTTTGATTGTCAATTTTAATTAACCAAAATGATAATGCAATATCATTTTGGTTATCTTACCATACATCATATTACTCCACGACAGGAGCCGGGAGGTACGGTCATGATTTATGAAAGAATAAAAAAGCTCCGCGAGAAGCAGGGCTATACACAGACGGAGCTTGCCAAAATGCTTGGGGTGACGCGCTCGTGCGTGAACGCCTGGGAAATGGGCATTTCCGTTCCCTCCACGCAGTCGCTAGTGCAGTTGGCGCAGATTTTTGATATATCCACCGATTATCTGCTCGGTCTGGACGTGGCTTTCGCCATCCGCACCGACGGGCTTTCCGACAACGACATACAGCTCGTACATTCGATCGTTCAGCGGCTGAAAAACGGCGACGTGCAGGCCGGCTGACAGCTGGCAGTGAATAAAGCATCCTCCGGCTTCTCTCTGGGTTGAAGCCGGAGGATGCTGTTTTATGGACGCTCCTTCTACATTATTATATTTAACATTGCCCTCTGCATCGGCCAGCGGCGCGGTCAGCGTTGAGTTTCCCGCGAAAATATGCTACAATGCTTCTGTTCCCCGCGGGAAACAGAAGCATTCTTTATCGGAAAGGATGAGTGCCTATGCCGACACAGGTGACCAACTACCAATGCCCGTCCTGCACCGGGCCGCTGCACTATTCCGGCGCGTCCGGGAAACTGGAATGCGATTACTGCGGCAGCTCGTATAGCGTTGCAGAGATCGAGGCGCTGTATAAGGAAAAGGAAGCAAAGGCCGCCGAGGCGTTTGAAACGGCGGATACTGCCGCGCAGAGCGGCGACGACAGCAGCGCGTGGGACACCGCCTCCATGAGCTCCGACTGGGGCGCGGACGCCGCCGGGATGAAGACCTATTCCTGTCCTTCCTGCGGTGCGGAGCTCATCTGCGATGCGAACACCGCCGCGACCGCCTGCCCGTACTGCGGCAACCCGACCGTCGTGCCGGGGCAGTTTGCCGGGGCGCTGAAGCCGGACTATGTTCTGCCCTTCAAGCTCAGCCGCGAGGACGCGATCAATGCGCTCCGGCGGCACTATAAAAACAAGCCCTTCCTGCCGAGAGCGTTTTCCGCCCAGAACCAGATCGAGAAGATCCAGGGCGTTTACGTCCCCTTCTGGATGTTCGACGGTGAGGCGGAGGGCCATGCGCGCTACGACGCGACGCGCTCGCGCGTTTTCCGCACCGGCGATTGGGAGGTCACGAAGACCGACCATTTTGAGATCTGCCGCGACGGTTCGATGCCCTTTGAAAAGGTGCCGGTGGACGCTTCGAGCCGGATGCCGGACGCGCATATGGACTCCATTGAGCCCTACGACTATGCCGAACTCAAGCCGTTTTCCTCGGCGTATCTCCCCGGCTTTCTCGCGGATAAGTACGATGTTCCGGTCGCCGACTGCGAAAGCCGCGCCGACGAGCGCTGCCAGAAAACGGTGCTGGACGCGCTTGGGCGCACCGTAAGCGGGTATGACATGTGTATTCCCCGCGCGCAGGACGTCCGGCTGCACCGCGGCAAGGTGCATTATGCGCTGCTGCCGGTGTGGATGCTCTCGACGCGCTGGAACGGCAAGAGCTTCCTCTTTGCCATGAACGGGCAGACCGGCAAAATGGTCGGCGATCTGCCGACGGACGCCGGAAAATACTGGCGTACATTCGCCGCCATTGCCGCGCCGGTCGCGCTTCTCGGAACGGCGCTCAGCTTTCTGCTGCGATAAGGAGGAGAAAATATGAAACGGAAAATTTGCTCTTTCCTTCTCGCCTTCCTTCTCCTGCTCGCTCTCACCCCCGCCGCGCTCGCGGACGGCGCGCAGCTCTCTTACATAACGGATGACGCCGGTATCCTCACCGCGAGCGAGACCGCCTCGCTCGAAAAGGCCGCGCGGCACATCGCGCAGCGCTACGGCGTCGGCATTTATCTTGTCACCGTGAACGACGCCTGCCGCATCGACAGCCGCGGCACATATGAAGCGGCATATACCTACTATCACCGCAACTCGCTCGGCGCCGGCGCGGAGCGGAACGGCGCGATCCTCCTTTTAAGCATGAACGACCGCGCCTTCGCCCACTTCTATTACGGCGAAAAGAGCGAATACGCCTTCAACAGCTACGCCCAGGAGCAGATCGAGGATACGTTCCTCGATAACTTCCGCGAAAACGACTGGTACGGCGGCTTTTCGGACTATCTGTCCGCGTGCGGGGAATACCTTGCGCTCGCGGCGGAGGGACATCCCGTGCGCCGCAGCCCGGTACCGGCGATCGTCATTTCGTGCGCTGCGGGAATACTCATCGCGTTTCTCGTATGCTCCATTCTCAAGCGGAAGATGAAAAGCGTGTATGTGCAGGCGCGGGCGGACGGCTACGTTTCCGGCGGTCTCCGTCTCGCACGGCAGACCGACCGCTTTACCCACCGCACCGAAACGCGTCGCCGCATCGAACCGCCCAAGTCCTCCGGCGGAGGCGGCGGCAGCGTTGGTCGCACCGGCGGCGGAGGCTCCGGCCGCAGCGGGCACTTCTAACGAATTCATACACACCTCACTCCGTTGAGAGGTTTGTTTGAGGGGATCGCGGCTCGCTGCAGCGCACGCCCTGCGAGCGCTGCGGCGAGCCGCGCTGACATTTTTAACAGAACGTTTATTGCTTTTTCGCCGAAATTCCCGTATACTTTTTATACACTTGTTAAAAAAAGATTGTTAAAGGAGGCTTTGTGCGCGTGCAGAAACCGAAAAAGATCAAACGTTCCGCTCTTGAGAAAACGCGCACCGTGCTCGGAGAAAAGATCCGCGAGTCCGCCGTATCCGTACTGCCGATCCTCGTCATCGTTGTGATACTGTGTCTTTGTATCGTGCCGATGCGCACCGATCTGCTGCTCACGTTTCTCATCGGCGCGCTGCTGCTCACCGTGGGCATGGGGCTTTTCTCGCTCGGTGCGGAGCAGTCTATGACGCTCATCGGCAGCCGTATCGGTACGGCGCTCACGAAAACGAAAAATCTGCCGCTCATTCTCGGCGTATCGTTTCTTCTCGGCTTTGCCATCACCGTTGCCGAGCCCGATCTTCAGGTGCTCGCCGGTACGGTGCCGCACATTGAAAAGACCGTACTTCTCGCCGTTGTCGGCGCTGGCGTAGGATTATTCATGTCGCTTTGCATGGTGCGCATCCTTTACGGTATCCGCCTGCGCTGGGTGCTGCTCGTGTGCTACGCGATCGTATTCGCGCTCGCGGCGTTTACGGATAAGAACTTTCTCTCCATCGCGTTCGACTCCGGCGGCGTGACGACCGGACCGATGACCGTGCCGTTCATCCTCGCGCTCGGTCTCGGCGTATCGAACATCCGAAGCGACAGCGGCGCGAAGGCCGACAGCTTCGGTCTCGTGGCGCTCTGCTCCATCGGGCCGATCCTCGCGGTGCTCATTCTCGGGCTCTTTTACCGCGACAGCTCCGGCGTTGCGGAGCTCACGGAGGTGTCCTACGCGAGCACGACCGTGATCGGCTCGGCGTTTCTCGGCGCGATCCCGGTGTACCTTAAGGAAATGGCGGTCGCCATGCTGCCGATCGTCGGCATTTTCCTCATTTTCCAGCTTGCCATGTTCCGTATGAACCGCCGGAGCTTCTGGAAGATCATGGTCGGTATCCTGTATACCTATGTTGGTCTCGTGCTGTTCCTCACGGGCGTGAACGTCGGCTTCTCGTCGCTCGGCGCGGAGCTGGGCGCGGCGCTCGCCGAAGGGGATCGGAGCTGGCTGCTCATCCCGCTCGCGGCGCTGCTCGGCTGGTTCATCATCTCGGCAGAGCCCGCCGTAGGCGTGCTCGAAAAGCAGATTGAGGACGTGAGCGCCGGCGCTATCCCCGGCAAAACGATCAAGGCCAGTCTCTCCGTGGCGATCGCGCTCGCCATGGCGTTTTCCATGCTGCGCGTTGTGACCGGCATTTCGCTTTTGTGGTTCATCGTGCCGGGCTACGCGCTCGCGCTGATCCTCTCGTTCTTTGTGCCGGACATCTACACCGCCATCGCGTTCGACTCCGGCGGCGTCGCCTCCGGCCCCATGACGGCGACATTCATGCTCCAGTTCATGATGGGCACGAGCATCGCTCTCGGCGGCGACGTGCTGTGCGACGCCTTCGGCGTTGTGGCGCTGGTCGCCATGATGCCGCTGCTTTCGATCCAGGCCGTCGGCTTCTACTATGAACATATCGCAAAGCGTCCGCAGGAAGAGGCGGCCGTTTACGGCGATTACGATATCATCGAGCTTTGGGAGGCGAGCGCATGAACTACGTCATATCCATCACCGGTCCCGAAGCGCTCGGCGTGCTTGAGGACATATGCGAGGAGCTCGCGCTCCCGCTCAACGTGACGCTGCACGGCCGCGGCACGGCGGTGCAGAGCATGCTCGATCTTCTCGGGATCGAATCGAACGAAAAAAGGGTCGTCCTGTCCACGGCGACCGAGGAAAAGACCGCCGCGCTGATCGAAGCGCAGAAGCGGCGGCTGCACATCGGCGTGCCGGGTCACGGCATCGTGATCGCCGTGCCGGTCAAAAGCATTGGAGGAGGGAAAACCGTGGCATATCTGATGGGTGAAGAGAACAAATCCGCAAAGACGGCTCCGCCGTCCGGTTATGCGTATGAGCTGATCGTCGTTGTGGCAAGCGAGGGACAGACCGATCTTGTGATGAACGCCGCCCGCGCTGCGGGCGCCCGCGGTGGCACGGTGCTCCACGGCAAGGGCACCGGCGCCAAGGCCGACCCAAAGTTCCACAACATCTCCATTGCCGAGGAAAAAGAGGTCATCCTCATCGTTTCCAAGACCGAGGAGAAAAGCGAGATCATGCGCTCCATTCTCAAGAAGGCCGGGCCGGACACCCCGGCAAAGGCCATCGCGTTCTCGCTCCCCACGAGCGAGGTAGCGGGTTTCGGATTCTTTGATTCGTAAAACGACAAAGCCCGGGCTGTGAAGCATTCACAGCCCGGGCTTTTGGTATTCAGCCAAAGGTGATCTTCTGCCCGTTCACATCCACCGCGGCCTCCACGCCGAACGGGAGAATGCAGCGCGGCAGCGCGTGGCCGATGTTGACGTTGCAGACGATGGGCAGTGTGTCATCGGCAATCACGTCTGTGAGCGCGGCTTTATATTCCGCCTCGTATTTCCGGTCCATCGGCTTTCCGACGAGCACGCCGGACACCGCGCTGAATACCCCGGCGGTCTTGAAATATTCAAGCGCGCGCCGGTACTTCTCCGGCGGCATATATTCCTCACTCGATTCGATCAGAAGGATCCTCCCCTTCCAATCCTCCGCGCTTGGGAAGAGGCCGTACTTTTGACACAGCGCCGGCATATCGGCATACCGCCCGCCGTTGAAGAAGTCGAAGAGCGTATCGATACACCCGCCGAGGATCTTACCGGAGAAGCGGGGTCTTCCCTGCAAAAGCTCAAAGCCGGTATCCGGGTGCGCCGGGAGCGGCACGCCGGCCTGCTCCGGTGAAAAATCCGTGCGCGCTTCGTACCATGTATCGCTCGGCGTGACGGCGCGGATCGTCCCGGTTCGGATGAGCTCTTCAAAATACCGGCGCGTATACGGCAGCATCTCGCCGCCCAGCTCGCACACGTCCGAGAGGAAGGACTGGCCGTAAAACGTTTTTACGCCCACCTTGTGGAGCATCATATGGTTGACGGTCGTATCCGAAAAGCCGAGAAAGATCTTGTCCGTGCCGGAAACGGCGGTCTCGAGCTCGCCGTTTGCAAAGAGGTACGGCGCAAGACGGTAGGTGTCGTCCCCGCCGATGGCGCAGAGGATCATATCGATCTCCGGGTCGCGGAACGCCGCGAGAAGATCCGCCGCGCGATCCTCCGGATGGTTCTTTATATGCTCGATACCGGCGAGCGCGTGCGGCATGAACCGGACGTTGAGCCCATAGTCCGCAAGGCGCTTTGCGCCGATATCCAGCTCATGCTTTGCAAAGCTCTCCCCCAGCACACCGGCGGAAAGGCTCACGACCGCAACGTTTTTTACCATGACATTCACCTCTTTTTTCCGGCATTATACCATCGGCTTTTCTCCGGCGCAACTCTCCTCTTTTCATTCCGCGCCGTTCGGAGTATAATCCTTGCATGCTAAACAATTTCAAGGAGCCGGTTATGAAAAAAGAGACAGAAACCTCCGCGCCGCTTTTCTCCGAGAACTGCCCTTTCAACGACCTCTGCGGTCTGGAGATCACGGAGCGGCGCGGCGGCCACTGCACGGTCGCGTGCCGCACCGGAGAAAACCATCTTAATCCGTACGGGATCGTACATGGCGGCCTGCTCTTCACCATGATGGATGTGGCCGGAGGGTATGCCGCCCGCACACTTGATTCCGGGGAGACCATCCGCTGCGTAACACAAAACGCCTCTACCGTGTTTCTCCATCCGGGGAAGCCGGGCATGCTGACCGCCGAGGGCGACGTGATCCGCCGCGGAGGCCGCATCATCGTGGCTACCGTGTGCGTTTATGATTCCGAACACAGCCTTCTCACGAAAGGCGAGTTCACCTATTATCGTCTTTGAATTGAAACTGACCGCAGCTCAAACGAGACCCACTGCGTTGGGCTCTCGTTTGAAGGGGCTGCGGCTCGCCGCAGCGCACTCGCTTGCACTCGCACGTTTGCGAGCCGAGAAGTATTTTTGCCGATGCACATGTCATCGGCAAAAATGTTTTAAACTTTCTTTGCGCCTGCGGGCGCAAACTCTGCGAGGCTTTTTCGACAGTCTGAAACCGGCGGAGGGATCGTCCCTCCGCCGGTTTGTTTCGCTTATGCGTTTGTAGGTAAGATCAGATCTTCATGCAGACATCCCATGCGCCCCAGATAACGTTGCGCAGGTTGCCCCACTTCGCGGCGGTGCCGACCTGGCGGACATGCTTGCCCGCAGGCGCGACCGGCGCGGGACGGAAGCCCAGACCGTTGACGACGCTGTCGCACTCGACCTTGAAGGCATCTCCGCCGCTGCGCGGCTTGACCATGACGTAGCCGTCGCCGATCTCGCAGATGGAGTGCTCGAGATAGATGGGAACCTTTTTGAACACGAGCATTTCGCGCAGGAAGGCGGCGTTGGCAAGGCAGGTGCCGGGCGTGGCGATGAGGTCATTGGCGTATTCGACAATGATCGGGTGCTTGCCCTGCAGCACGAGCTCGTAAGCCGCTTCGCACGCGGACTGGCCGCCGCCGAAGAACACGACCTTGTCGCCGTGGTCCTTATCGCCGGTGAGCAGCTCTTCAAACGTGATCGTCTTGTTGAAGCCGGGCACGGGGAGCTTCTTCGGCACGGCTCCGGTGCAGATGATGACCTCGTCATACTGGCGGGTGAGCGGGTTGATCGGGTCGATCTCGGTGTTGAGGTGGACCTCAATGCCGGCCTTCTTCAGCTCACGGTCATACCACTCGAGCAGCTTCTTGTCCGCTTCCTTGAAGGACATGGCGGAGGCATAGTTGTACATGCCGCCGAGCTTGCCGCTCTTTTCGTAGATGACCGGGGTATGGCCGCGCTTCTTGAGGACAAGGGCGCATTCCATGCCGCCGATACCGCCGCCGACGATGGCGACCTTCTTGGGGTTCTTCGTCGGGACGATCTTATACTTGTTGTGCTGCATCGTGGGCGGGGTCAGCGCGCAGCGGGCCAGATGCAGCGCATCGTCCATCGGCTGCATGTTGGGCGTGCCCTTGGAGCAGTTGAAGTTGAAGCAGGCGTTGTGGCAGTTGATGCAGGGCTTGATCTCCTCCTCGCGGTCCTCAAGGAGCTTGTTGATCCATTCGGGATCGACGAGGTTCTGACGGCCGACGCCCATCGCGTCGATGCGGCCCTCGGCGATCTCCTTGGCAGCGAACTCGGGCTCCATCTTACCGGCGCAGACGACCGGCTTGGTGGTGAAGTTCTTGATGTGCTCGACATCCGCAATGTTGCAGTTGGGCGGCATATAGACCGGCGGATGCGCCCAGTACCAGGCGTCGTAGGTGCCGTTATCGCAGTTGAACATGTCGTAGCCGGCGTCCTCGAGATACTTGATGGCCTTTTCAGACTCGGCCATATCGCGGCCGAACTCAACAAACTCCTCGCCGGGGACGGCGCCCTGGCCGAAGCCCTTCGTCTTGGAGACGACGGAGTAGCGCAGCGACACGGGGAAGTCCTTGCCGCACAGCTTCTTGATCTCCTGCACGATCTCAACGGCAAAGCGGTAGCGGTTCTCGAACGATCCGCCGTACTCGTCGGTACGGTAGTTCATGTTGGCAATGGCAAACTGGTCAAGGAGGTAGCCCTCGTGAACGGCGTGGATCTCCACACCGTCAACGCCGGCATCCATAAGCATCTTCGCGGTCTTGCCGAAGGCTTCGATCATTTCATGGATCTCTTCCTTTGTCAGCGCGCGGGACTTGACCTCCGGATACCAGCGGTTGGGGGTCTCGGAGGAGGATGCGCAGACATAATCGACGTCCAGAACGCCCTTGGCGACGGCGCCAAGCGCCTTCTTCTGGAGCATATCGACCATCAGCTGGTTGATCGCCATGCTGCGGCCCATGCCGGCAGAGAGCTGGATGAAGAGCTTCGCACCCGTCTTGTGGAATTCGGGCATCCACTCGGCGAGCTCGCGGAACATGCGCTTGTTCTGATACAGCCAGTGGCGGCCGGGGATACCCATCGTGTCGCGCACGCACTGCATGCCGGGCAGCACCAGACCGACGTTGTTCTGGGCGCGGTTGAGAATGTGGTAGGCCGCTTCCTTATCGAAGTGGCAGGGCTCCAGCCAGCCGAAGAGGGATGTGCCGCCCATGGACACCTGAACAATGCGGTTTTTGATCTCGCAGTTGCCGATCTTCCACGGGGTAAACAGGGAACTGTACTTTTCGTTCATGCGATCTTTCTCCTCCTTTTTTTATGCGGGGAAGCGCTGGGGTATGATCAATCCATACTATAAATATTATAACAAGCGTTGATTTATTCTGCAACTATATCTTTCTTATTTGTGTATTCTGCCGTCAGAACCGCCCGTTTTCGACATTTTGGTGCATCGTTTTCGAACGGTTCGTTGTTTTTCCGACAAGCTATATTGGAAGAGGTGCATAAACCGTCCCCGCAGACGCCGTTTTTTCTTTCCTTCTATCGCGTGCCGCGGTGCGCATAGACTCTTTCACGGAGGGGAGGCGTCATTATGGGGCTTTGGAGATCGATCCGGAAAAACGCCGCGCTGCTGACGGTCTCGTCTCTCGTCATGCAGTCGCTTTCGATGCTCTGGCAGGTGTGGCTGGCCGCGCATATCGGTCCCGCCGGCATCGGGCTTTTCCAGCTTATCGGAAGCGTCGGCTTTCTTTTCATAACGCTCGCGGTGTCCGGCATCCGGTTTTCCGTCACGCGGCTGCTCGCCGAGGAGCTGGGGCAGTGCCGCGGCGGGAGCGTCTGCGCCGTGATGCGCCGCTGCTGCGCCTACGCGCTCTTTTTCGGGCTGGGCGCGGCGGCCATTCTCTTTTTTCTTGCCGAGCCCATTGGTTTTCTCTGGATCGGGGACGCCCGCGCGGTACGCGCGCTGTACGCCGCGGCGCCCTCCCTTCCGGCGCTTGCGCTCTCGAGCGCTCTGTCCGGGTACTTCACCGCCGTCGGGCGCGTGTGGAAAACGGCGCTCTCCCAGTTTTTCGCACAGCTTCTGCGCATGGGACTTTCCGCGCTTCTGCTCGCGCCGTGCAGCCGCGGCGACCTTTCCGCCGTGTGCGCGGCGCTCTCGGCATCCGGCACCGCCGCGGAGATCGCGCTCTCGCTCGCGCTTGCCGCGCTCTATCTCGCCGACCGGAAACGGTTTTGTCCGGCGGGCGAATGCGGAGCCGCTCTCACGCCGCGGATGCTGCGCATCGCGCTGCCGCTCGCCTCGTCCGCCTATGCGCGGAGCGCGCTCAACACGTTCCGCCAGCTTCTCGTGCCGCGGGGTCTTCGCCTTTCGGGACTGAGCGCCGAGAGCGCGCTCGCGGGCTACGGCGTCATCAACGGCATGGCGATGCCGGTTTTGCTTTTGCCGACGTGCCTGCCGCTCTCGGTCGCGGAACTGCTCGTCCCGGCGCTCACGGAGATGCAGGTCGCCGGAGAGCATGGGCGGGTGCGCCGGAGCGTGCGGGAGATGCTCGGGAAAACGTTTCTTCTCTCGCTCGGCGCGGCGGCCGCATTTTTCGTTTTTGCCCGCCCGCTCGGAATGCTGCTCTACGGCAGCGCGGAAGCCGCGCGCTTTCTCCGGCTGCTCGCGCCGATGGTGCCGTTCCTCTATACCGACATCGTGACCGACGGCTGTCTCAAGGGGCTGGGACAGATGATGGCGTCCATGGCGTTCAACATTGCCGAGGCCGCGCTGGGGCTTGTTCTCGTGTGGGCCCTTCTCCCCCGCTGGGCGCTCACGGGCTATCTTGTGACGCTCTACATCTGCGAGGTGTTCAACTTCACGCTGAGCCTTCTGCGGCTGCGGCAGATTATAAACGGGGACGGTTCTCATTGACGACCTTGTGTCAGAGAGAACCGTCCCTATGGATAACTTTGGATCACTTTATTCCTTTTTCGCATCGGCGAGATTCACGCCGATGCCGTTTACCTCCACGCCGCCGTCGGCGGGAATGAGGATGTATTTCCGCCCGTCGATCTCGCGCGTCTCGACGAGATACCCAAACTCGCCCGGCAGCGTGATCTTCACCTCCGGCGTTACGATCTCGAGCTTTTTGCTCTCAACGATGTTGTTCGGGTCGAGCGCGGCGTGCGAACCGTAGCGCTTTTCACATTCGCGCTCGAATTTTTCCGTCTTTTCAAGCGGCACACCGCTCGTGCGCAGCACGCTCACCACGTCGCGCGCCGTGATCTCCAGCGCATCCGGGTCTTTGGCTTCCTTGTGCTCTTCAATGCGGCTGCGCAGATTTTCGTGCACGGCCTGCACGACGTCGAACCGGCAGTCGGTATCGAGCGCCGCGGCGAGCGTTTCGGAGAACGTCTCCTTCTGCTCGGCGGCGGACATCGGCGGCGCGACACGGAACAGCCCGTCGATCAGCTCGGGATGGATCTCCGCGGTATCATGGCTGTAGTAGAGCGCGTCATAAATGTTCGCGCGGCGGTCATCGAACGCCGGGAACAGAAAGCCAAGCGCCGGGGCCGCGACGGTCTGGCCGGTGGACGTGCCGTGAAAGGCGCGTTCCTCCGAAAAATACCGCAGCGCCGCCGTCGCATCCTTCACGGGGCAGACCGTGCAGACGAAGAAGCGGAACACCTCGTCGCTCAGCTCGTCCTTCTCACCGTCCGCGCCGCGGTGCGGCACATCGTAGGCGTCGCCCGCGAGGAGGATGAGGTAGTTTTCGCCCTGCATATCGAGCGAGGAGATGACGCGCGAATAGAGCTCATGCCGCGCGTTCTCGTCGGCGCACGCGCTCTCGCGCAGGGCCTGCAGCAGCCGGTGCTCGTCGCTCCCGGCGACCTGCTTCGTTTCAAACGGGATATCGATGAGATTGCGCCCGAGTGAGCCGGAGAGCGTTTTGCGCAGGAGCGTCAGATACATCTCCTGCTCCTCCTTGCCGGACATGCCGAGAGACACGTCCGTTTCGGCGACGACCTCGCGCATACCGTTTACAAAGCAGCCGTATACATGGGCAATGCCGCTCCGCTCCGGCCGGAACCGGCGGCGGAGCTCGTTGAGTTCCTTCTGATTCATTATGTACCTCTTTAAAATGAGAAAATGGCCTGCGCACCGTAGGTGACGACCGAGACGATCACGCCGGCGATCACAACGCCGATGGCGATGGCCGGGAACGCGCGCTTGAGCCGCATTTCCATCATCGCCGCGACGAGCGCGCCCGTCCACGCACCCGTGCCGGGCAGCGGGATGGCCACGAGAATGGCGAGACCCCAGAACGCGTACTTTTCCACGGCGGCGCGGTTTTTCTCCGCTTTCTTCTCCATGCGCGTCACGAGCCCGTCGAGCTTCGGCATATGCGCGCGCATCCACGCGAAGATCCTGCGGATGAAAAGGATGATGAACGGCACCGGCACAAGATTGCCGAGCACCGAGGCAATGATCGCCGTCCAGAGGTTCAGCCCGCGCACGACGCCGAACGGGATCGCGCCGCGCAGCTCCACGACCGGGACCATCGCTACGAGAAATGTGAGTAAAATGTCTTTCATGGGCATGACGCCGTCTCCCCTGTCGGAACGGCCTGATCCTCCGTTTTATTACAGTTCTTTCGCCGCGCGGCGCGTCTTTTTCCGCCGCTGCACGAATGCGCTGAGTTTATCCAGCAGCTTGTACATCACATTCATCACCGGCCAGGCAAGCAGCGCGAACACCGCAAGCACGAGCGCGCTGAGAAAATCGAGCGTCACAAGGTTGAAAAGCGCCTTGAGGAACAGAAAGCTCCCCGCAAAGCCGAGCGCGAGCACGCAGATCATCGCGATGCGCAGCTTGTTGTACGGTTTCGCCGTCTGGTGCACCATCATGAGTCCCACAACGCCCATCACGCCGGCACAGATCGTGCTCATGGCGGTGTCCGGCAGATCGGCGGCCAGATAGAAGAGCATCACGCCGCCGACGAGCAGGATATCCGTGAGCGCCGCCGGGAGCGCGCGCCGCACCACGTTTTTGAGGAATTTGCCCTGCACGAGCGAGCGGTTCGGCTCCATGGCGAGGATGAACGCCGGAACGCCGATCGTCATGCAGTTCACAAGGCCGAGCTGTGCGGGGCTGAGCGGGTACGGCAGAGTGAAGATCAGACTGATGATCGCCATCGCGATCGAGAACATGTTCTTCACAAAATAAAGCGAGGCGGAGCGCTCGATGTTGTTGATGACGCGCCGCCCCTCGGCGACGACGTCCGGGAGCGAGGCGAAATTCGAGTCTGTGAGCACGATCTGCGATACCTGACAGGCAACGTCGCTTCCCGAGGCCACGGCGATGGAACAGTCGGCTTCCTTGAGCGCGAGCACGTCGTTTACGCCGTCGCCGGTCATGGCGACCGTGTGCCCCTGTTTTTTGAGCGCAAGGACGAGCCGCCGCTTCATCTCCGGCGTCACGCGGCCGAATACGACGCATTCGCGCGCCGCCTTTTCGACCTGCTCGTCGGTCTCGAGCGTGCGGGCGTCCACCGCCCGGTCCGCGTCCGGGATCCCCGCGCGGCGGGCGACCTCGGAAACCGTGAGCGGGTTGTCGCCGGAGATCACGCGCACGGAAACGCCCTCGCGCGCAAACCACGCGAACGTACCCGGCGCCTCGGCGCGGATCTTGTTGGAGAGCAATATGAGCGAGATGGGCAGTCGCTCGGCGGTGAGTGCTTCATCGGTGAGCTGCCCGTCGTAGAGCGCGAGGAGCAGCACGCGGCAGCCCTTCGCGCTGTAGTGATCGATCTTTTCCCGATAGGCGTCAAAATCGCCGCCGAGGATGACCTCCGGCGCGCCGAGAAGGTAGGTCTCATCCTCATGGAACGAAACGCCGCCGTATTTTTTCGCGCTCGTGAACGGGAGCGCGGCGATCGCGCGCTGATTCACCTCGCCGGTGAAAAATTTGCGCATGGCGGCCATGGTGTCGTTATCGCCGCGCATCGCCGCGCAGTAGTCCGCCATGATCATGTGGATATCCTCGGCGATGAACCGGTCGGGGCAGAGCGGGACGATATCGTCCACGATCATTTTGTTTTCCGTCACCGTGCCGGTCTTGTCCACGCAGAGCGTATCGACGCGCGCGAGCGTTTCGATGCAGTCCATCTCGCGGCACATCGTCTTTTTCTGCGCCAGACGCAGCACGCCCGCCACAAGCGCAAGACTCGTGAGCAGATACACACCCTCCGGGATCATGCCGACGAGCGCGCCTACCGTGGACGTGACGCCCGCAGGGATGCTCCGGCCGAGCCAGTGGACTTCCTTTACCACGAGCAGCACGCCCATCGGGATGATGCCGATGCCGATCCATTTGACGAGGTCGTTCAGCGCCTTCATCATACCCTTGGCCTGACGCTTTTTCTGCGCTTTCGCGTCGAGCGTCAGACGGCTGACGAACGAATCCGCGCCCACGGCGGTGAGCCGCGCGCGGCACATGCCGGAGACAAGAAAGCTGCCCGAGAGCAGCGTATCGCCCGGCGCTTTGCGGATCTCGTCCGCCTCGCCGGTGACGAGCGCCTCGTTGACAAGGCACGTCCCGTCCACCACGACGGCATCGGCGCAGACCTGCTCGCCGGTCGAAAAGAGGACGATATCGTCCCGCACGAGCGAGGACACGTCCACGCGCTTTTCGCGCCCCTCGCGCACAACGGCGCATTGCGGCGCGGTCAATATATTCAGCGCATCGAGCGCCTTTTTGCTGCGCAGCTCCTGCACGATGCCGATCACGGCGTTAATAATGACGACGATGACGAACGAAAGGTTCAAAATCGACGCCTTCACCGCCACAAGGCACAGCGCGAGCACAAGAAACACAAGGTTAAAGTACGTGAGAAGATTCTCCCGCACGATCTGCCCCGTGGTGCGCGTGGGCGGTTCAACCGGGCGATTGTCCCAGCCCGCGGCGGCGCGCGCGGCGGCCTCGGCCTCGGTGAGACCCTCGAAGGGCGCGGTCTCCTTCACGGCGATCTCCTGCCGGACGGCTTCCTCTTCTGTTTTTCTGCGGAACAGCTTCAAAGCGCCAAGCCCTCCCCCGAAAAAAGCGTTATGTATCAGTATACCATTTTTTCGCTCTTTTTCAATAAAGACCGTCTTAAAATTGCGTAAAGAACGCCTGCCTTCGGATGACAAAAGCAGGCGTTCGTTCATTTTATCGTTTTACTCGATGATCATGCGGCGGGCGCGCATAAGCGTAAGGCGGTTCCGCACAAGGGGCGAGCAGCGCAGGAGCTTATCCAGATCCGCAGACGAAACACCGATATCCTCCGGCGTTCGTTTTGCGTCCAGCCGTTCCAGAACACGAAAAAGCTCCTCCGGAGCAGGGATCGCGGCGATAATCTCCCGAATCTGCTGCCAGCTTTCGCCCAGTCGTTCCGGCGTGACCTCCGCAAGGCAATCGCATCGGTTTTCCTCCTCGATAGACCGGCAAAGCCGCTCACCGAAAAAGGCCCGCATTTCTTCCGTCGGGAACGGGGTATAGCGTTGGACGGCAGGTGCAGCGTCCCCGATTTCGGCAAGCCGCTTATATTCTCTCGCCGCCAGCAGCGTTCCGACGCCCGCCTTTTCGCCGTGCAGCGCCGGAAACGCGACCGAAAGTTCCGCCGGATGCATTTCAATGAGATGCGCTATGTGGTGCTCCGCGCCGGATGCCGGGCGGGAATTGCCCATCATCTGCATGGCGATCCCGCTCAGCAAGAGCGCCTTTGTCACGTTCTCAAACGCTTCCGGCTCGCCGCGGAGAATGCCGTCCACGCTTTCCACCGCAGCGTCAGCCGCAGTATGCATCAAGTCGTGGATCTCGGGGCAGAAATATTCCCCTGTCAGCACATGCGCCATCCGCCAGTCGGCAAGCGCGGTATATTTAGCGAGAATATCGCCGACACCGCTGCGCACCAGCTCGGTGGGCGCTGCGCGGAGGACGTCGGTATCGGCCGCAACGATTTCCGGCGCTACGGCGGGCAATGTCTTTTTATATCCGCGCCACGTCATAGCGGCCACCGTGCTGCAAAAGCCGTCTACACTTGCTGCCGCAGGGCAGGAAACAAAACGGAGCCCGCGCTCGTGCGCGCAGTAGCGCGCGATATCATGGATCGTGCCGCTGCCGACGGCGATCAGCACCTTGGTATCTCCGTGCAGCTCGGCAAGCGTGCGTGCCACGGCTTTTTCGTCGGCGTGAAGGCCTTTGGAAGGGAGGATGATCTCCTGCTCCGCATACGGATGGCGTCCCGCTGTTGCTGCATAGGTCCGCTCGCCGTAAAGCGTACAGCGTTTCCCCTCTACGCCGTTTTCGTGCAGCGCATCTTCCAGCGCAAGAAGTGCGCCGGGCGCGATAAGTACCGAACGCGTCACCATCGTGTGCTCTTTGCCGCAGCGGCATGATCCGCCAAATTGCCGCGCATCCAATGAGATCATGTGTTTTTCTCCATTTTTAGCGTTTCCACTGCGAGCCGTTCGAGCGGGAAGGCGGCTTTATAGCGCTCAAGGAACGATGTGAAGCCTGCGGCATCCACGCTGTCGGGCAATACCGTAGAGACCCCGGCATCAGCAAAGACCCGGTTATCCAGATACTCTTCCAATGTTTCGCCCTTCCTGCGCCAGAGCATATATGCGCAGAGCAGTGCCATGCCGTAAGGTCCGCCCTCACCCGCCGTTTCCATTACGGATACCGGTGCACCGACCGCGGCGGCAAGGATCTTCTGCCCCACCCCGGGCGTTTTAAAGAAGCCGCCGTGGGCGCATATGCGCTCTACATGGACATTCTCTTCACGCCGCAGAATGTCCAGTCCGATGCGGAGCGTGGACAGTGCCGATAGAAGGTGCATCCGGCAGAAGTTTGCCAGTGTAAAGGCGCTCTCCGAGGTGCGGACGAAGAGCGGTCTTCCTTCGTTCACGGCAGTCACGCCCTCGCCGGAAAAATAGTTATAGCTCAAAAGTCCGCCGGCGTCGGCATCACCCTCCAGCGCCTTGCGGAAGAAGAGGGTATACAGCTCGCCGCGGTCAATGGGAAGTCCGGCAGCTTCGGCAAGCTCGGAAAAGAGGCTGACCCAGCCGTTGATATCCGATGTGCAGTTGCTGCAATGCACCATTGCCACGGGAAGCCCCGTCGGTGTCGTCACCATATCCACCTCACGGTGAACGCCGAGAGGGTGATCTGCCACAAGCATGGCAAAGGCGCTTGTCCCGGCGGAGACATTGCCCGTACACGCCCGAACGGAATTTGTGGCGGTCATGCCAGTTCCTGCATCGCCCTCACACGGTGCGACGGGGATCCCCGCCTGAAGCGTTCCTGTCGGGTCAAGGAAACGCGCGCCCGCCTCCGTCAGATATCCGGCGATCTCGCCCGCCGGGACAGGCTCCGGGAGAATATCAGCAAGACGCCACGGATACTTTTTCGTTTCTGGCAGCGCTTCAAAGGCTTCCGTCATTTTTGCGTCATAGCCGAGTGTTTCGCTGTCGAGCGGGAAAATGCCGGAGGCTTCGCCGAGGCCGACCTTCTTCTCGCCGGTCAGCCGCCAATGGACATAGCCCGCCAGCGTCGTGAGATAGCCGATGCGTGCCACATGTTCTTCGCCGCTGAGCACGGACTGATAAAGATGCGCGATCGTCCAGCGCTGCGGGATATGAAAGCGGAAGAGCTCCGTGAGCTTCTCGGACGCCTCACCGGTAACGGTGTTGCGCCATGTGCGAAATGGTGCGAGCGGCACACCGGTCTTGTCCAGCGGCAGATATCCGTGCATCATGGCAGATACGCCGATGGCGCCGAATGTCGTCGGATCTTCCCCGGTTCTTTTCCGGATATCGGCGCGCAGATCGGCATAGCAGCTCTGCACGCCGCCGACGATATCCTCCAGAGAATATGTCCAGATACCGTTTTCCAGCCGGTTTTCCCATACATGGCTGCCGGAGGCAACAGGCGCATGGTTCTCGTCGAGCAGCACCGCTTTGATGCGCGTCGTCCCCAGCTCAATGCCGAGCACCGTTCGGGAAAAATTCAGCACAAAGCTCACCTCAGCTTCCAGACAAGATCTTTTATCAGCAGCTCCTCCTCGAGCTTTTCCGGAGTGCTGCCGTCGGTGATATGGACAAATTCAATATCCATGATGCGAGCCCAGTCACGCAGCTGTTCGGCAGTCACATCATACGAGAGCACCGAATGATGCGCTCCGCCCGCCGTGATCCAGCACGCAAGCCCCGTGGTCAGATCCGGCTTTGCCTTCCACATAACGCGAGCCACCGGAAGATTCGGCATCGGCATAATGGGCTTTACGGCCTCGATGTCCTGCACAATCAGGCGAAAACGCCCGCCCATATCGATGAGCGTCGCCACAACCGCCTTTCCCGGTTTTCCTTCAAACACAAGTCTTGCCGGCGGCTCACGGTCGCCGATGCCGAGAGGGTGTACCTCAATACGCGGTCTCTCTGCCGCAACGCTGGGGCAGACCTCCAGCATATGCGCACCCAGAGAATACTCCTGCCCCTCAACAAGATGGTAGGTATAGTCCTCCATAAAAGCGCTCGCGCCGTTGCCGTTTTCGCCCATGGCCTTGAGGATCGCCGTAAGTGCGGAGACCTTCCAGTCCCCTTCTCCGCCGTAGCCGTAGCCCTGCGCCATGAGATGCTGCGAGGCCAGCCCCGGCAGCTGCCGCATGCCATACAGATCCTGGAACGTGTTGGAGAAAGCCGCGCATCCCTCGCGGTCCATCATGCGCCGGATGGCGATCTCCTCCCGTGCCTGATAGCGCACGGTCTCGATATCGTCCGTAGCGAAATCATAGGAAGCGCGGTATTCGTCCATGAGCGCGTCAATATCCGGATCCGTAACGGCGTCCATCTCGTGCACGAGCTCGCCCACGGGCCAGGTATTGACCTGCCAGCCGAGCTTGATCTGTGCTTCGACCTTATCGCCCTCTGTGACGGCCACCTCACGCATATTGTCGCCGAAGCGCATGACCTTCATGTTCTTCGATACCGCCGCACCGACCGCCGCCTTCATCCAGCTTCCCAGCCGCGCCTGCACCGGCTCGTCCCGCCAGTATCCCGCGATCACCTTGCGCGGCGTACGCAGCCGTGCGCCAATGAAGCCGTGCTCGCGGTCGCCGTGCGCCGCCTGATTGAGATTCATGAAATCCATGTCGATCTCTTCGTTCGGGATCTCACGATTGTACTGCGTGGCAAAATGACACCATGGCTTCTGCAGCGAAGCAAGACCATTGATCCACATTTTCGACGGAGAGAACGTATGACACCACGTGATGATACCGGCGCATTCGTCGTGATAGTTAGCCTCTTTGATCGCATCAGCGATTTCCCCGGCGCTTTTGGCCGTCACTTTATATACGACGGGATACGGCAGAGCTTTGGAGAGCGTCTCCGCCATTTCCTTTGCGCGCGCATCTACTGTTGCAAGCACCTCCGGCCCATACAGGCACTGGCTGCCGACAATAAACCAGAATTCGTAGTTTTTCATATCATTTCTGTCTCCCTTATGCATATTCCTTTTACACAAAAACTGCGCATCGCAGAAAAAGGGCATATTCGGCTTCAGGGTCTCCCGAAAAAGGAGACCCTGTTCCGTGTGTAAATCGAGCTAAAGCAAGGAATCTTTCATAAGTCTCATTCGTATTACAGTTTGCTGCATGAAGCATCGTACACTGACTATCGATAGGCCACTACCGCCGTTTCCGGTCTTTTGACCTCTTTAGTGCAGTAATTCAACCGAAGAAATTGGTAATCCAAGTCTGAGGCACATAGCTGCCGTTCGTTCCATGCATGCAGACAAGCGTCCAGCCGAGAATCAAACTGCTTACAAAAGTACCAAGCCAGACATTCTTAGTCAGCTGGTAAGCTTTTCTGTTCACGAAAGTCATGATTGGGAGGAACAGAATCGCACCGTAAGTGAGCATGAAAGAGGAGATGCTCTTTCCTGGGCTGAGAGCTGCATAGTCAACTATAATGCTGATACCGCACAGCAGCCACACACCCGCGACCGCCATTGCAACCGTTATGAGCACGTCAACCGCCGGTTTCTTGCCGGCCAAGGTGACATCCGAAAGATAGTTGGTGGTAATGCTGCTGATGAACATAAAGGGCAGTGCCAAAAGAGCATAGTGGAAAACCAACTGCCACTGATCCGCCGTAAGAGTTGCAAAGCTTACCTGCCAGATCCGATAGTCCTGCTCGGTAAGATACTGCACCAGCTCCAATGTTCCGTATGCTACAGCAACATATATCACAGCAGCCAAAAGCGTCTTGAGAACATTCACGAAGCCAACAGCAATGTTCTTTTTAGCAAAGTTCAAAATGCTCTTGTATCCCCCGGTAATGAGGACGTAACCGACGGCAATAACCAAACCAAAGATTGTAAGCCAAGAGAGGAACTGAATAGGAGACCAGGCAGTAATCATCAACGGGAAGAAACTGCTGGTTTTGAATGTAAACGGCGTTTTCCTCGCGTTAGTCAGATAAATAGCCAGCGTATTGAGAAGCACCGTGCCGACACCTGCGAAAATCGCGCCAATTTTCCGGTTCTTTTCCGGGAGCAGCGTCTCACCGGACACGCAGATAGTGCTGTATTTGGGGGTCATAGTCAGCAGTTTGACTACCGGAATCAGCAGTGCGAACATGGCAAGCAGCGCTGCAAAATTCAGAAACTCTCTCCACGCGAAAACCATCCCGCCCTTGTCTGCATCCGCTATGGAAACATTGCCATGAAGAGCCTGATTCATATAGTCAATAACGAGACCTGATGTCTGGCTAGAGAAGGTTTCTTTGGAATGGGTCTCCTTGGTGAGAAGAACGGTGCGCAGGGTACGGTTCTCAATGGCGTTTGCAAGTGCAGGATCGGAAGAAACGGAATCCTCACGGAAGGTTCCAACGATGGTGTTAGCGCCCGCATTGTCGTCCAAACAGTAATACGCTCCCTGAACCACTTCATCGCTGCTTGGAATATACCAGGCATCTCTGACATCGTCACTGCTGTTGAATCCGACGTAACCATAGTCAAACATGCCGTTGATGATGCACAGGTTAACCTGGCAGTTTCTGGTCACTTCGATGCCGGCGACTTCAACCTGCTGCTTAGGGTTGACATACTGCGCTGTGGAACCGATCAGAACAGCAGCACGGATTCTCGTGTTATAATATTCTGTTTCCTGTGTCTTCAGAATTTCATACGCTTTGAGCGCATCTGCGGACAGGGTCTCCTCGGCGATCTCGTCTGCATTGCGCTCAATATCGTCAGCGGAAATTTCCACGCCGAATTCTTCATGAAGCACATTCAGCAGTCTGTCGTTCAGTGTGAAGTAGCCGCAGTCCATCAGCGCAGCATATCCAGAACGTCGGGACCCCTGAGAATGGCCCATAACAGCGATATTCTCTTTGTCCACAAATTCCAGTCCGCGCATGAAATTCACTGCATCCAGGCATCCCATGGGCGTGCCGAAAATATTGTATTCCAGAATTCCCTGATCGTTTTCATTGTAGACAGGTGTTTCGCTGGCCCCGCTGCCGTAAGCGTTGATAGAGAATACAACATAGCCTCTATGCGCCAGTTCTTCGGCATAGCAACGAAGCATCTGATAGATATTGCCGGCACCGGGAACAATGACCACGCCGGGATAAGAATCTTCGTCGGTTGTTCCGACAGGATAGTACAATTCGCCCTCTAGCGCTGCGCCGCGGGCATCAATGGTGATCTTTTCAACTTTAATACGACCTCCGTCGGTCGTGAGAAGCTGGGCACAAAGACTGAATAAAACGATCAATGCAATAAGCGTCAAAGCAAGGCGTTTGCATCCCTTTGCGGAATTCAGGTTGAAAAACTTCTTCATCTCGTTTTCCTCCTCATTATTTAATTATTTGTCCGGCTTAGAATTGCTGCCCTCCTTTCTTTTTAGTCATACCTAAAGCCTGCCGTACAGCACGTTTTAGTTGCGGACGTTTCATCTGCCATACGTCAGAAATTTGCGGTTTGAAAAGCAACGTCAACAATTCACATACCAAGCTGTCATTGCCCTAAAAAACGACACCGTTCTCTGTTTTCAAGTATATAAGAATACAAAAGTGTGTATTTGTCAAGATAAGCAAACCACAATCATCGTTTTTTACGAGTCATTTGTATTTTTTATGTATAATTAATGTGCTTATTTGTATCGTAATATTTCTTTCTATTGAATTTATTTAATTTATGCTGTATTATAAAAATACAAATGCAGTCAAGCAAAGGAACAAATTTATATGAAACATCCCGTTAAACAAACCGCCGTAATGACTCACATTATGGAGGACATTCAAAGCGGTCGATACGCCGACGGCAGCCGCATGCCGACGGAGGCGGAGTACTCCGAGCTTTTCCGCGTCAGCCGCCAGACCGTGCGCAAGGCGCTCGCTGCCCTCGAAGCACAAGGCGTGATCCGCCGTGTTCAAGGCAGCGGGTCCTATGTGAATCATCCGTCACAGCGCCGCAAAAAGACCGGGCAGATCGCCGTTATCTGCACCTATATCAGCGAATACATCTTTCCGTCCATTCTGCGCGGGATCGAGCAGGTCACAAAGGAAAACGACTATCAGCTTCTCATGAATTCCACTAACAACAGCATTGCCTCAGAGCGTGCCATTCTCTCCAAGCTCCGGGATAACCCGCCCGACGGGATCATCGTGGAAGGCACGAAAACCGCGCTGCCGAATCCGAACCGAGAATTCTATCATTCGCTGGCAGAGAACGGAGTGCCGATCGTTTTCATCAACAGCTACTACCCGGACATTGTCGGCGATAACGTGATCCACATCGTGGCGGATGATTATTCCGGCGGCTTTACCGCCACGCAGGCGCTGATCCGCAACGGTCACCGGAACATCTGCGGTATTTTCAAAAGCGATGACACACAGGGCACCAACCGATATTCCGGATACATGGACGCGATCGTACGGATGGGCGCATCCGTGCGGGATAATAACGTCATCTGGTTTTCCACGGAAACCAAAGAGCTTTTGCTGCGCAGCATCGGCGATTTTCTTATGGGTATTGACAGATCCTGCACCGCCGTCGTCTGTTACAACGATCAGATCGCCGCTACAGTGCTTCGGTTTTTTGAAACCAACGGGGACTATGCCGTCCGCGCCGTTGCAAGCTTTGACCGCGCGCTCCCCATCGACAGCAATATACTCTCCTTTGTCTCCTATCCGCACCCAAAGGAAAAGATGGGCCGTGTCGCCGCAGAGAAGCTCTTCCGCATGATCGCAGGATGCCGGGAAGCATCCCGCACGCTCGCTTGGGAATAAGAAAAGAGGAACGGTTTCGCCGCGGCGAAACCGTTCCTTTAATTATGCTGTTCGTTTATCCCAGCAGCCGCACGCGCGTTACGCCGGGGATGGCGCGCATCTCTTCCGCCGCCGCTTCGTCCAGATGCTCGGTCGTATCGAAGATCGTATAGGCGATCTCGCCGCGCGCCTTGTTGAGCATGTGCTCAACGTTGACGTTGCCCGCGGCGATGATCTCGAGAAACCGGTTGAGCATGCCGGGCCGGTTGCGGTGGATGAGGCACAGACGGCTCTTTCCGAGCCGGTCGAGCGTCGCGTTTGGGAGATTAACGCTGTTTCGGATGTTGCCGTTGCGGAGATAGTCCACGATCTCGCGCGCGGCCATGACCGCGCACTTTTCCTCCGCCTCCGGCGTCGTGGCGCCGAGGTGCGGGAAGCAGACGACATTTTTCTTCCCGACGAGCTTCGCGTTCGGGAAGTCGGTCACATAGCGCGCGACCTGCCCGCTCTCAATGGCGGTAAGGAGAGCATCGTCGTCCACAAGCTCGCCGCGGGCAAAGTTCAAAATGCGCATGCCGGGCTTCATCTTCGCAAACGTTTCGGCGTTCAGGTAGTGGAACGTCTCCGGCGTGGAGTGGATGTGCATGGTGAGATAGTCGCACGTGCGGAAGAGAACGTTGAGATCCGTGACGTGCTCGACCTTGCTCGAAAGGTTCCACGCGGAATCGACCGAGAGATACGGATCGTACCCGCTCACCTCCATATCGAGCTTGAGCGCGGCGTTCGCCACGCGCGAGCCGATCGCGCCGAGACCGATGACGCCGAGGCGCTTGCCGGATACCTCCGGCCCGGCGAAGGCGTTCTTCCCTTTCTCCACGAGCGCGGGGATCTTATCGCCCTCCGGGGCGAGGGATTCCACCCACTCGACCGCGCCAACAATGTCGCGCGAGGCCATCGTGAGAGCGCACAGCAGCAGCTCCTTGACCGAATCGGCGTTTGCGCCGGGAGTGTTGAACACCGCGATGCCCTCGGCGGTGCAGCGCTCGATGGGGATGTTATCCACGCCGATACCGGCGCGGCCGATGCACAGAAGCTCCTTATTGAATACGGCGTCGTGCAGCTTGGCCGAGCGGATGAGAAGCGCGTCGGGCGCGCTCATCTCGGGACTCACGGCGCAATTTTCCGCTTTCAGCTCGTCAAGCCCCTTTTCCGCAATGGCGTTCATGGTTTTTATATTAAACATGGTGTTTCGCCTCAAATTCTTTCATGGTCTCCACCAGACGGAGGACGCCCTCCTCCGGCATGGCGTTATAAAGCGACGCGCGCATCCCGCCCGCAACGCGGTGGCCCTTGAGATTGCGCAGCCCCCGCTCGAGCGAGAACTTCACAAACTCGGCGTCCGTACCGGCGTCTCCCGTGCGGAACGTTACGTTCATGTCGCTGCGGCTCGCGCGCTCGGCACAGCCACGGAAGAGCGCGCTCTCGTCCAGATAGTCATAGAGGAGCTTTGCCTTGGCGCTCTTGCGCTTTTCCATGCCCGCAACGCCGCCCTGCTTCTCGAGCCAGTCGAGCACGAGACCGAGCATATAAATATTGTAGCACGGGGGCGTATTGTACATGGAGTCCTTGTCGATCATGCGCTGATAGCTCATCATCAGCGGCGTAACGGCGCGCTCGTGCCCGGCGAGCGCACGGTCGATGATCACGACCGTCAGCCCCGCGGGGGCCATGTTCTTCTGCGCCCCGGCATAGACGATGCCGAATTTCGACACGTCCACCGGGTGCGAGAGGATCTCCGAGGACATATCGCACACGAGCGGCACGCCGCCGGTCTCCGGCACATACTTCCACGCCGTACCGAAGATCGTGTTGTTGGCGCAGTAATAAAAATACTTTGCCTCCGGCGAGAGAAAAAGCTCCTCCTGCGCCGGGATGCGGTCAAAGCCGGTAGCCTCGCTCGATGCCGCGATGTTCACGCGGCAGTACTTTCCCGCTTCCTTCGCGGCGATATTGGCAAAATTGCCGGTCACGGCGTAATCGGCCGTGTCCCCCTCGGCGGTCAGATTGAGCGGGATCATCGAAAACTGGAGCGACGCGCCGCCCTGCAAAAACAGGATCTCGTGCGTGTCCGGCACGGAGAGCGCCTTTTTGAGCTTTGCTTTCGTCGCGGCAAATATATCCATAAATTCCCGGCTGCGGTGACTCATCTCCATCACGGAGAGACCGCTGCCGTGATAGTTCAGCAGCTCGGCTGCCGCCGTTTGCAGCACCTCCGCCGGCAGCACGGACGGCCCGGCGGAGAAATTGAATACGTCCTCGCGGTTCATAGCTGGACTTCCTTTCCGGTTTTCCCCGGCTCGCGGGGTTATAGCGATTTAGTTTATTATATACCCAACGAATTAGTCTGTCAAAGCGCCGTACCGACAAGCATTTCACCGCGCACGCCGGTGATTTTTACTTTTCTCACAACGCCGTGCGGCATGTCGCCCGGCACGGCGACCTCGGTATAGTTCTCGGCGTGGCCGCGGCTCTCGCCGTCCGACTCCGTTTCAAAAATAACTTCGAGCGTTTTGCCGACGCAGGATGTGAGATATTCCCGCCGCATCCGCTCCGCGATGCGCGCGGCTCTCGCGGCGCGCGCGGCCTTTTCGCTCTTTTCGATCTGGCCGGGCATATCCGCCGCCTTCGTGCCGGGGCGGACGGAATACGGGAACACGTGCATCTGTGCAAAGGCGCATTTTTCGATGAAGGCGAGCGTCCGGGAAAACTCTTCCTCCGTCTCGCCGGGAAAGCCGGTGATGAGATCGGTCGTGAGAGCGCAGCCGGGGAAAGCCGCGCGCAGCCGCTCGGTGACGGCGAAAAACTCCGCGGTCGTATACTTGCGGCGCATGCGCGAGAGTGTCGCGTCGCACCCGGACTGCATGGAGAGATGGAAGTGCGGGCAGACGTTGAGCTTTTTCAGGCGCTCAACGAATGAATCCGTCACGACCGTCGGCTCGAGCGAGCCGAGATGGATGCGCGCGCCGGGAGCGCCCGCGGCGACGGCCTCGAGCGCGTCGATGAGCGTTTTGCCGTTTTTGAGATCCTTGCCCCACGAGGCGATCTCGATGCCGGTGACGACGATCTCCTTATAGCCCTGCGCGGCGAGCGACGCGGCCTCCGCCGCGCACCGGTCCTCCGGCAGGGAGAGCACGCGCCCGCGCGCGAACGGAATGATGCAGTAGGTGCAGAAATTGTCGCACCCGTCCTGAATTTTGAGATACGCGCGCGCGTGCCCGGCGTAGGCTCCGGCCGGCAGCTCTTCAAAGCCGGTGCGCCGGAAGGGATCGTCGAGCTTCGTTACGCTCCCTCCTGCCCCGCGCTCCGCCGCGGCGGTCTCCACGGCGCGGACAAAGCCCTGCCTGTCGCCGGTGCCGAAGAGGACGTCCGCGCCGAGCGACGCGGCTTCGGCGGCGTCCACCTGGCTCCAGCAGCCGCAGAGCGCCGTGAGCGCATCGGGGTTTTCGCGCCGGAGACGGCGCACGGTCTGGCGTGCCTTGCGCGCGCCTTCGGCTGTGACGGCGCAGGTATTGACGATCACGGCGTCCGCGCTCTCCCCTTCGGCGCACGGCGTGTGGCCGTGGCTCTGGAGAAGCTGCTCCATCGCCTCGGACTCGTACTGGTTGACCTTGCAGCCGAGAGTGGCTATAATGTACTTCATAGAAAGACGCTCCTCAAAGGATGTATGGATATGGAAATTTATCTCGATAACGCCGCGACGACGCGCGTATGCACCGAAGCGGCGGATGCCGCCTATAAGGTAATGACGGAAAACTACGGCAACCCCGGCTCGACGCACAAGCTGGGGCGCGAGGCGCGCGCCGTGCTGGACGATTCCCGCAAAAAGCTCGCCGCCGCGCTCGGGTGCGCTCCCAAAGAGGTGTACTTCACCTCCGGCGGCACGGAGAGCGACAACTGGGCCATTCTGGAGGGCGCATATCTCCAGCGGCGCGTCGGGCGGCACATCATCTCCTCCGCCGTGGAGCACGACGCCGTGCGAAAGCCGCTCGAAAAGCTCGCGCGCGAGGGCTGGGAGATAACGCTCCTCTCCCCCGACAGCACCGGGGCGATATCCGCCGATGCGGTGCGCGCCGCGCTCCGGGAGGATACGGCACTCGTAACGCTCATGATGGTCAATAACGAGACCGGTGCCGTGACGGACATCGCGGGCGTGGCCCGCGCGCTGCGCGCGGCAAAGTCCAGGGCGCTTCTCCACACCGACGCGGTGCAGGGCTTTATGAAGGAGCCGTTCTCCGCCAAAACGCTCGGCGCGGACATGATATCCGTGAGCGGCCACAAGGTCCACGCGCCCAAGGGCATCGGCGCGCTGTATATCCGGCAGGGGCTGAAGCTCCCGGCGCACATTCTCGGCGGCGGGCAGGAGGACGGACTGCGCTCCGGCACCGAGCCGATGCCGCAGATCGCCGCCTTCGGTGAGGCCGTGCGCATCGCAAAGGCCGAAATGCCGGAAGCGAACAAACGCATGGAGGCGCTGCGCGCGCAGTGCGTGCAGACGCTCACCGACACCGTGCCCGATATCGTATTCCTCGGCGGCAGCAGCGCGCACATTCTCTCGCTCTCCCTGCCCGGCTACCGCAGCGAGGTCTTGATGAACTATCTTGAGGCGAAGGGCATTTACGTTTCCAAGAGCAGCGCGTGCAAGCGCGGCAAGCGCAGCCACGTGCTCGAGGCCATCGGCGCGCCGGACAAGGTCATCGACGGGGCGCTGCGCGTTTCGTTCTCGCGCTACACGACCGCAGAGGAATGCGCTTATTTTTGCGAAGCGCTCGCCGCGGCGCGAAAGGAGCTCTACCCTTCCCTTTAACTAATCTATTGTACTCAAGCGCCGCCGCAGCGTCAAGAGCTGCTGCGGCGCGTTTGCTGCAACGGCAGCCGGACTATATAAAGGGCTTTCTTCTGCAAAGCCCGGCTTGCCGCGAAGCCTTTTGTTGAGTGCTTTTTCTGTTTTATTGACGATTGCGTCGATTGACAAGGACAAAAGGGCAAAAAGCACCGAAAGGGCTGGCTGTCCAACGTGCGCGCCCTTGTTAATCGACGCTTTCCACATTAAATGGCAAGTTTGATTTATAGCTGCTCTTGGCGCATTGCAAGCACCGTTTATAATAGCCTGAAGAAAAATATATAAACTTATTGCAATTTATATTTGACATTTTGCTCTGTGTAATATATATTGTACATTGTTAGGAGGACTACCTATGAGAAACTTAAAGATGAAGTTCAGAAGAATTGAATTAAATATGTCTCAAACCGAACTGGCTGAACAGGCCGGAGTCACAAGACAAACTATCGGATTGATTGAGGCAGGCGACTTTAATCCGTCTATTAAACTATGCATCGCAATATGCAAAGCTTTGGGCGTATCATTAAACGACATATTCTGGGAGGATGGAGAACATGAAAATAATTAAAAAAGACTTAGATGAATTGCAAAAGCAGATTCTATCCGGAATCGAGAGCCGTGGTTTTTGGATTGCTTTCTGGGGAAGCCTTATCCTGTTGATCGTGCAAATGATATTTGCGAACAACATTATTTCTGTAATTAGCTCATGGTTATTATTTATGGTCCTTGCTATTTATGAAGCGGTTTCGTGCCTAAAAGCGGGTATTTGGAATAGCAGCTTATATATTAGCAAAAAAAGAAATGCTTTTATATCTTCAATCATTGCAATATGCATGGGGGTATTCCAATTTATACTTGTGTCTCAAAGAGGGGAAAGCACATACAAAACAATTATTGTTTTGGTTTCTGTGATAGCAGTAACATTCTTTCTTTGCTTTTCAGCTATCATAATAATAGCCAAAGCCGTGAAAAAACGTCGGGACAAACTTGACGCAGAGCCCGACGATACAATGGATAAGCAATAACCAGAGGTACAACTATATGAAAGCAAATAAAGAAATGCGAATTTTTCTTTTGATTTCGTACGGTGTCCCAATTTTATTGAGCATTTTCATGTGGATTGCTCACCAGAATAATTTAAATTGCAACGCCTTTCCTATTACATGGATGTTTCTTCCTGCGGCCGCTGTTATGGTGGCAAAGAAATGCAATGAGACACCCGATCACATTTTCCCAAAAACGTTCTATTGGACATATATTGTAACTACGTTTTTGATGGTCGTTTTCTCGATCGCCAGTGCTGTTATTGATAGTTCGGTTTGGGCAATTATAATTAACGTTCTCGCCATTGTCTGCGGCTTAGTCTGCATCATAGAAATGATTGCTATGGGGAAAGAAAAACGAAGTATGGCGGGATTGTCGTTCGGAAACGATCTTAAAAAAACCGGATTTGGAATACTACTGTTCGTTATTTTGTATGCAGTAATTTTTGCTTTGAATACTATTTTGAGTGCGTGTATCAGAGGGATGGGCTGGAGTGAATATGTCCATAGCCAAATAAATTATTTTAATCCCCTTGGTGTTATTTTGCTTATTATAAATCTGCCATTATCTTACTTGGCTTTTTTCGGCGAGGAATATGGTTGGAGATATTTTTTTCAACCAGCCTTGCAGAAAAAATATGGTTTGCGAAAAGGAGTCATACTTTTAGGCGTTCTTTGGGGATTGTGGCATATTCCGCTGAATTTCCTATATTATAGCCCTAAAACCGGTGTTTTCAGTTTCATGATCCAAGTCACCCTCTGTGTTGGCATTGGTGTTTTTATGGGATGGCTTTATATGAAAACCGGCAATATTTGGTCTGTTGTAATCGTTCATTATTTGCAAAACAACATCGGCGCAATCTTTTTTGGTGCATCGCCAGTAAATCTTGTTCTGGATTTCAAGGACGTTTTGATAGCACTGATTGTGTATATGTTGGTATATCTTCCGTTCTTGAACACAAAAGAATATAAACTAAAATCAATGTCTGATTCGTCAGAAAAACTACGCTTTCATTAAACAGAAAACGGCAGACGTGTTTTTCGACAGTCTGAGGCTCCCTCCGATGAGGGGGCCTTTTTCTGTTTATGCATAAAATTAACAAAAAGTAACGTTATGTAACCCATAATATGAATATTGAGAAGGCGGACAAGCCGTATTCACTGTGGAAAACTCTGTGGGAAATGTTCAAAACTCTTTTATTTCCTATTATTTCCCGGCGCGGGACAAAAATGAATATTCATAATCTATTCATAATAGGATGAGAGGAGAAGGGAGGCGCGTCCATGCGCAGGTTCATTTGCGCGGCTCTGGCCGCTCTTTACCTCACGATACCGGCTCTCGCCGTGGAGACGCTGCCGGAGGAGAGCTTTTCGCTTTCCTGCACGGCGGCGGTGCTGATGGAACGGCAGACCGGCACGGTACTGTATGAGAAGGAAGCCCACCGGCATCTCTCCCCGGCGAGCGTGACGAAGGTGATGACGCTGCTGCTCGTGGCGGAGGCGGTCGAGAGCGGCGCGGTCTCGCCGGACGATCCCATCACGGCGAGCCGCCGGGCGGCCTCGATGGGCGGCAGCCAGGTCTGGCTCGAGGAGGGCGAGGTGATGACCGTGGCGGAGATGACCAAGTGCGTGGCGGTCGTCTCGGCGAACGACTGCGCCGTGGCGCTCGCGGAGGCGCTCTGCGGCTCGGAGGAGGCGTTCGTCGCGCGCATGAACCGCCGCGCGGAGGAGCTGGGTCTTTCCGATACGCATTTTACCAACTGCACCGGTCTCTTCGAGGACGCGGAGCACTACACCTGCGCCTACGACATTGCGGTCATATCGCGCGAGCTATTGAAGCACGAATTCGTCCGGCAGTATACGACGCTCTGGCAGGACACGATACGTTCGGGTGAATTCGGCCTTACGAACACGAATAAGCTCGTGCGGCACTACAACGGCTGCACTGGACTCAAAACGGGCTTCACATCCACGGCGATGTACTGTCTGGCCGCCTCCGCCGAGCGCGGCGGTGTGGAGTACATTGCGGTCATCCTCCACGGCGAGACGAGCCAGCTGCGCTTTGACGCGGCGCGGACGCTTTTGGACTACGCCTTTGCCAATTATACGCTCGTCATGCCGGAGACCGGCGCGCCGGACGTGCCGGTCTCGCTCGGCAAGGCGGCGAGCGTGCGCGCCGTGTGCGAGAGCTCCGGTACGGTGCTCATCGAAAAGGCACGGCAGAAGGAGCTTTCCGCCGTTTACGAGCTGCCGGAGAAGGTGGACGCGCCCGTTGCCGCCGGGCAGCTTCTCGGTACGCTCCGGTACGTTGCCGGAAACGAAACGATAGCGAGCGTTCCGATCAGCGCGGCGGAGAGTGTGGAGCGCGTCGGCGCCGGGGAGCTGTGGGTGCGGCTCGCCGCGGCGCTCTGCGGCCGGACAAATACGCAATAGTTCATCTTGCAAGTGAGCGCCGGAGAGTGTACAATGTCGACAAAGGAAGAAATTAACCGCAGGGAGGTATACCAATGATTCATGTTGATCTCACCGGCGCCGCGCCGTTCTTCGGCGCACACACCCCGGATTATGCCGCCGCGGAAGCGGCGCACCGCACGCTCAGCGAAAAGACGGGCGCGGGTTCGGATTTTCTCGGCTGGACGGAGCTGCCGCGCCGCATCCGCGAAACGGAGCTTGCGCGCATTCTCGCCGCGGGGAAAACGATCCGTGAAAAGGGCGACGCGCTCGTCGTTGTCGGCATCGGCGGATCGTATCTCGGCGCACGCGCGGCCTATGAGCTGATCGGCCGGCGCGAGGGCGGCGCGGAGCTGCTCTTTGCCGGAAACGGGCTTTCCGCCGCGACGCTTTGCGACACGATCGAAAAGCTCGGAGACCGCGATTTCTGCGTGAACGTCGTTTCCAAATCCGGCACGACGCTTGAGCCGGCGCTCGGCTTCCGCGTGTTCCGCGATCTTCTCGTGAAGAAATACGGCGAGGAAGAGGCCAACTCCCGCATCTTCGCCACGACCGACGCGCGCCGCGGCGCTCTCAAGAGCGAGGCGGACGCCGCCGGGTGGGAGAGCTTCGTCGTTCCCGACGACGTCGGCGGGCGCTACAGCGTGCTCTCCGCCGTCGGCCTGCTGCCGCTCTGCGCCGCGGGCATCGACATTGAAAAGATCCTCACCGTCGCCGAGGAGACGTTCGCCTCTCTCGACGAGCGCAGCGAGGCGAACCCCTGCTGGCAGTACGCCGCCGCGCGCCAGGCGCTCTACAAGAGCGGCAAGGCCGTGGAGATCCTCGCGTGCTACGAGCCGCGCTTCCGCATGATGGCGGAATGGTGGAAGCAGCTTTACGGCGAGTCCGAGGGCAAGAACGGTCTCGGCATTTTCCCGGCGAGCGTGGAATATAACGCCGATCTCCACTCCATGGGCCAGTACATCCAGGAAGGCCCACGCCATCTGATGGAGACGGTCGTGAGCTTTGCTTCTCTCCCCGGCGGATACACCGTTCCCGCCGACGCGCACGACGGCGACGGACTCAATTATCTTGCCGGACACGATTTCAACGAGATCGCCGCCATTGCCCGCGCGGCGGTAAAGGCCGCGCACATCGAGGGCGGCGTCCCCAATCTCGCCATTGAGGTCACGGACATGGCCGAGACCGGCTTTGCCGAGCTCGTATGCTTCTTTGAGCTTGCCTGCGGCATTTCCGGCTATATGGAGGGCGTGAACCCGTTCGATCAGCCGGGCGTGGAGGCCTATAAAAAGCTCATGTTCCGCGGTCTTGCCGCGCTCAAATGAAGAACATTCGATGAACATTCGAAAAGCTCCTTGCAACGGGCGGCGGAAGATGATAGAATACAGAAAAAGAAGCGTTCGCATCTTTCTTTCAAATTTACAAATGAGGTGATTTCCTATGGTTAAACTCATCATGGGTCTGTCCGGCTCCGGCAAGACCAAGACCCTGATCTCTCTCGTCAGCGAAGCCATTGAAAAGGAACAGGGCAATGTTGTCTGCATCGAAAAGAGCCGGCATCTGACCTATGATATCCCCTATCAGGCGCGGCTGATCCGCACCGACGATTACGGCGTCCGCGGCAACACGATGCTGCTCGGCTTCCTGTGCGGCCTGCACGCCGGCAATTACGACATCACCCATTTCTTCATCGACGATCTCAACAAGATCCTCGACGACCGCTCCAACGAGGCGCTGGAGAAGTTCCTCGACACGCTCTCCGCGTTTGGCGAGCGCGAGAACATCAACTTCACCATCACCATCACCGCCGATCCTTCCGGCGCGGGCGACGGTCTGAAGAAATATTTCTGATATGCGGCTCGACAAGTGGCTGAAGGTCTCGCGGCTCATCAAGCGCCGCACCGTGGCACAGGAGGCGTGCGACGGCGGGCATGTGTCCGTCGGCGGGCGCGTCGCCAAGCCCTCCACCGATGTGAAGGTCGGCGACGTGATCGAGATCCGCTTCGGCGCGAAAACGCTGCGGGCGGAGGTCCTCTCCGTGCAGGAAACGGTCAAAAAGGACGATGCCGCCGCAATGTACCGCGAACTGTGATAAAAAAACGCATTCTCTGTTTCGGCAGAGAATGCGTTTTGCTTTTTGGGGTTTCTTATTTCTCATCCCCGGCGTGCGGCTCCGCTACGCGGAGCATGCGGAAGCCCTCGCCGTGGACCTCGTTGGATTCGAGAATGATGGTGAATGACGCCGGGTCGAGCAGCTTTACCTCGCGGGTAATGGTGAACATCTCCTTGCCCGAGCAGGCGCACAGCACCACATCGCGGTGATCCTTCCGGAAGCCGCCGCGCGCGTCGATGATCGTTGTGCCGCGGCCGCAGAGCTCGTCGATCCGCTCCGTGATGGCTTCGCCGTGGTCGGTGACGATGAGCGCGAGCTTTCCGGCGTTCGCGCCGTACATGATCTTGTCGGCAATGACGGCGAAAATGAGGTCGATCATCATGCCGTAGACGATGCCGTCAAAATCGCGGAAAATGATGCCGCCGAGCACCACAACGATGCCGTCCGTGAGCATGATGAACCGGCCGAGCGGCAGGTGCGGGTGCTTGGCCTTGAGCGCCATTGTGATGAAGTCCGCGCCGCCGGTGGAGGAGTTGCGCATATAGATGAGCGCGTAGCCCAGCCCGCCGAGCACGCCCGCGCAGATGGCGGCGACGAGCCGCTCGCCGGTGTACTGCGGCAGCATCGGGGCTATGTAATCCACGAAAAGCGAGGAGAGGATCATGCACCGCACGCTGCAGAGGAAAAACCGCCGCCCGAGCACCCGATAGCAGAGGATCGCCACAGGGATGTTGAGCACAATGGTCATCACGCCGATGGGCAGATCGAACAGGCGGTATAAGATCAGCGCGAGACCGGAAAAGCCGGTCATCGGGAACTTTGCGGGCAGCGCGAAGTTATAAATGGCGACGCCGGTCAGTATGCTTCCCGCGATCTCCACGAGCGTATCGAATAACCATGTTTTCCCGAACAGCTTTCCCACGATGACCATCTCCCTTTCTTTTCCTTTTATCAAAAAAGAGCGGACGCGAATTATGAGACCGATTCGCATCCGCTCTTTTTCATTTTATCATGCAAAGGATTTGCTTGTCAATTCCGCCAAAAGCACGGCGAGATATTTTTACAATTCGACGAGCTCATACTCGCGACTGCCGACGCCGAGAGCGGCGGCGCACTCGATCGTGTGGATGCCGTGGAGCGACTCCACGCGCTCGATGAAATGCTTTTGGCCGGGGTCGTCCGTCGCGGCATAGATGAGATCGATGCACGCCTGATCGACCGCGACCGGGTCGAGCGAGGCGAGAATGCCGATGTCCTTCATGCAGGGGTCCTCCGCCACGGCGCAGCAGTCGCAGTCCACGGAGAGGTTTTTCATCACGTTCACGAACGCCATGCTGCCGCGGAAATAATCCACAACGGCGCTTGCCGCGTCCGCCATGCTCGCAAGGAACACGTCCTGCGCCGGAAGGCTGTCCCAGAATTGGTTCTGGTCGGTCGTCGTGCCGCCGGAGTGAATCCACACCTTGCCCGCAGTGGAGGCGCAGCCGATGGAGAGCTGCTTGAGCGCTCCGCCGTAGCCGCCCATCGGGTGGCCCTTGAAGTGGGAGAGGACGAGCATGGAGTCATAGTTTTCGATGTCCTTGCCGACGATGTCCTTTTTCAGCACGCTGCCGTTCGGAATGGGAAGCTCCAGATCGGGGCCTTCGGCATCAAGAATGTCCACGTCGAACACCTCCGACCAGCCGTGCTTGCGCAGGAGGCGGCGGTGCTGCTCGGTGAGATTGCGCGCACCCTCATACGCCGTGTTGCACTCGACGACGGTGCCGTTCACCGCGTCCACAACGCTCTTCCAGAATTCGGGGTGCAGAAAGTTCTGGTTGCCCTCCTCGCCGGAGTGCACCTTGACCGCGATCTTGCCCGGAAGCTCCTTGCCGAGAGCGCGGTAAAGCTCCAGCACCTTTTCCGGCGTGATCTCGCGGGAGAAATATACGATCGGCTTCATCCGTGTGTCCTCCTTGTCAACGCTTGTTTTTCCGCTTCGCGATGGACTCCTTGACCGACTGCACAAGATCGCCGATCACCGGCAGCGGTTCCCGTTTGCCCTTGAGAACGCTCACAATGCCCTTGATCGCGCCGATGGTGCAGATGATGCCTCCGACGGTGCCGACCCAGCCCCACAGGTTGCCGAGCAGACTCGTAAGAATACCGAAGATGATGAGCCCGAGCCCCTGCTCCGTGTGGTATTTCATGAAAGGGTCATCCTTCTGCGTGATGGCAGGGATGAGCCAGAAGGGGCCGAGATACGAGAATACGGAGAGTTTCTGCCGCTCGACCGACTCCGCAGCCTGACGGCGCATCGTCTCGTCCGCGGGCGAGTACGTCCGCTGCTGTCCGGCGTTTTGGGCGTTCGGCTGCGCCGAGCCGGTGCGCTGCGAGGTGTACTGCGCCTGCGCGGCTCCGGCCGTGCGCTGGGAGGTGTACTGTCCCTGCGCCGGGCCGCCGGTGTGCGTCTGCTGCCACGGGTCCTGCTGCCAGCGCTTCTGCTGCTCGGCATAGCGGCGTTCGGCTTCTTCTCTTGCCTTTTGCTGCGCCTCTTCCTGCGCTCTGCGCGCGGCTTCTTCCCGCTCACGGCGCGCCTGTTCGGCGGCGCGGCGGCGCTCTTCCTCGGCGGCGCGCTGCGCGGCTTCCGCCGCCTTCTTTGCTTCGGCCTCCGGGTCGTAGCCGCAGGCAGGGCACTCGGTTTCCCCGATCGGGATATACGCACCGCATTTATCGCAGAAACTCAACGGGAACCCCCCTTTAATAACATAATTTTCCTTATATAGTATAGCGCGCTTCCCCTCCGATTGCAAGGGAGTCCCTGCGGGCATATTCTTTCTCAATTCGCCATTTTTTACTCGCGCGTCAGTCCATCTCCGGGCGCCCGCCGCCGTAGAAAACACGGCGGCTCAGTCTTCGCGGCTTTTCGTGAACAGACGGTAAAGATGCAGCACCGCCGCGTACAGCAC
>ERZ1034952.288-NODE-288-length-47052-cov-25.751027_pt1 | contig 47052 bp, 48 predicted proteins | sample MGYA00520625_ERZ1034952 | MGnify/ENA primary metagenome ERZ1034952 (study PRJEB33766, sample SAMN09781773) | gut metagenome | biome: gut microbiome | host: Homo sapiens | place: Madagascar | study: EMG produced TPA metagenomics assembly of the PRJNA485056 data... | reverse complement strand
CCTTTTAATAATATCAACAATTGAATTAAACTCCAAAAAGAACAGCAAGTCGCTATTGCAGAAGAAAGCAAATACAAAAGTTGTACAAATAGTTCAGATTTATTTTTACAAGCTAATAGATTAAATATAATCGTATAGTCGAATTTTGATACCATAGCTAAAATGACTGTACCAGAAAAAGCAAGTGCAATATTTACCTTTGTGTAAATTTTGTCGTATGTATCTAGCAATCTAAGATAATCATTGTAGCAATCAATTTTTAACAGCTCCGCAGACGGATATTGTTTTAAATCAGCGTTATTTTCATCACTTTTCATCTTATCCTCCTTAAATGCATTTAAACTAAAAAATATTATACCAAACTATTGAAATAAAGTAAAGCTTATAAAAACATTTACCTTTCTTCCTCAAAATTGATAAATCCGTGAGGATATCCTTTCATATACTCATCAATTATAGTTTTATCATTAGCTGAAAAATAGTAAATATCTCTATCGGTATTTTTTATAATAAATTCAATTTGAGCAAAAATTCGGTCTCTCCGAGCGTTATATGATTCTTTTTCATTACCATTCAATACTCTTTCGGTTAATCTTTTTATTATTTCATCTCGTTGTCTTTCTTCATCGCTCTTTTTATGGAATGAGGCTATTTCACCAAAATTTGCAAATAGTGTTTCTGTTTTCTGCTTTTTATTAAATCTTCCGTAAATTTCTCGGAGCATATTTTCATTACTGTGCCCGAAGTAAAGATAAACATTACCACGGTCGAATCCTAAACCTTTCGGTGGTTTTTCGATTAAGAAATATGCGCAAGAGTGCCTGAACATTTGAGCATCAGTCTTAGGGAGACCCTGAACCTTAATAACCTTTTTTAATTCATTTGCGATATTATCGTGTTTTTGATATTCTTTAGGGCTTTGACTTGCTAAATTAGGAAAAACAAAGCAATCTTGCATTTCATCAATAGAAACATTGTATTGATATTTATAAGAATTACAATAGTCAATTAACAATGTATAATATATATTTAAAATAGGAATTGTACGAACGCTATCATCATTTTTGGTTTTCTTTATACCGTCATTAAGTCGTTTATAGACTTTTTCAGCTTCTTCCATTCTAGTAATGCTATCATCAATAGTAATACTTCCGTCATTGAAATCAACACATTTCCATTTTAATGCTACGATTTCCTCAACACGCATACCTGAAAAAAACAAAACATAAAAAAATGAGTACCAATAGAAATTTTTGAAAATACCGAGTGAATTTCTATAATAACTTGTTAACCTGTGTAATTGTTCAATGTTAATCCAAAAACGCTTTTTTCTCGTTCCTTATTATGAACTTCAATACTTTTTAAATTAACCTGCTTTAATGCTGATTTATTATTAACATTTTGCATTATATTTTCATAGTAATCATTAGTCTGCAAATATTCGCTGAATTTATTAAGAATTAACTTGCAACTTCTTACATACTTGCCACCTATATTTTCTTGCTTATTTATGTAATCAAGCCAATTATAGAAAGTAGTCGGAGTTATGTTTTTGATTTTTCTTTTTGCAATATTTTCGGGAATATAATGGTTTTTAATGGCTGAAGCCGTGTAAAAATAGCTTTTGAAAGATGTAGTTGTAGCGGTTTTATTTTCGTCAGATAGATAATTAACAAAATCCTCAAAAACCGTACCTAACAACTTTTCGCCGTTATTGCCGTGGCGCTCCCAATCGTCGCTCTCTTTTTTGCTTTTTAGCCTTTTTGCTTCGTCCTCGGCTTCTTTTTTGCTGTAAAACCAACCTGTCTCGCTATCGTGTCTTGCGCCGTCATAACTTTTATAATAATAACGGCACTTATATTGCGTTTTGTTTGTATTTTTATTCACTCTTGTTCTAATTGTCATATGCAACCACCTTTATCAATAATATACTACATATAGCCCCTGTTTTCAACCACTACAACCACCAAACTTTAGTGGTTAAAAAACAAAAAAGGTGCTGTAATTTAGCACCTTTCAAGACTTTTGTATAAGTTTTGTTTTTAGAAGCACCGCAATTGCGATACTGGTCAGGATTTTGCGAACTGACAGAAAGTATTATATTCTATTTGCATTTAAAAATCAAGAGAAAATTATATATGTTCCTTAATAAGCATTATATCGCCCTTAGGGGTGATATCGATTACGCCGTAGTCGCCGTTCATACCGACAGATCCGGGATTCATAATATATAAGCCGTCGAGGTATTCGGTATATTGATTATGAGTGTGACCGAAAAGGACGATATCGGCATTTCTTCTTTTCGCCTCGGCAATTATGTTTTCATATCCGAATTTAACATTATATGGGTGACCGTGAGAAAAGAAAATTCTTTTGCCGGCAAATTCAATTTCCATTTTATCGAGATAATTTGAATACCAATCGCAGTTGCCGCAAACACGCTCGTATTTAATATGAGGATATGCGTCAATAACTGCGTCAAAATCGTCCTCGCCGTCACCGAGAAAAATATATAAATCCGCATTGTCAAGATGCCTTTCAACAGCCGCAAAAAGCCTGCCGACATTCTTGTGCGAGTCAGATAAAACAACAATTCTCATTCATAAATCACCGTGACCTTTCATAGATTATATTAAGTTAATTATATATCAAAGGGGATTTTATTTCAATGAAAAAGGAAAATATGAACGAGTTAAATAAAAAGGTTGGCTTTGACGTGAGCAAAATGAAGGAAGCGGCAGACAACGGCAAGCTTGACGAATTTGTAAACAAGAATCTTTCCGAAAAGGCGACGAAGCAGTTAAAAGACGTTTTGTCCAATAAAGAGGCTTGCGAAAAACTGCTCAATTCACCGCAGGCTAAGGAGCTTATGAAAAAGCTGAAAGAGGGAAAATAATTTGGATAACACACCTAATATCAACGATATTATCTCGAATTTAACGCCTGATGATATCAATATGTTAAAGGGCGTGGCCTCGTCTATTTTAGGCGAGGGTGCGCCTGAAAATACGCAAAGTACCACGCAAAATTTTAATAACAACCAAAACAACAACCAAAATAACAATCAAAATGCACTTCAATCGCTTAATTCTCTCGGACTTGACAGTCTTGATTTTAATATGATTATGAAAGCAAAATCGATATTTGATAAAATGAACAATACGCCTAATAAAAACGTTGATTTGATTATGGCGCTAAAGCCGCACCTGCGCCCGGAAACGCAAAACAAAGCAGACCAGGCGATGAAAATAATTAAGCTTTTTGAGGTGTTGCCGCTTTTAAGGGAGCTGTTTTAATTGGCTTATTTCAGCGAAAATGATATAAATGAGGCTAAAAAGCGTGTGAACGATATGCAAAAAAGAGCAAAAAGCCTGACAAACGACAATGATAAAGAACATAAAAAAACTGATGATGAAAAAAGTGAGGCACTAAATGAAGAAAACAAAGAGGAAAAGGACGATTCTTCTTTGATAATTTTGGCTCTTATTATGCTTCTTTCCCACGAGGGTGCGGATAATATGCTGATTTTGGCACTTCTTTATCTTCTTTTTTAATAATTATTAACTAATAATATATGGAAATTATGGCAATAATATGTTATATTATAATTTAGTGAAAAATATTATCGTATTTTTTCGGAGGATAAATAAGTGGAATTTATTAAAAAAGATATATCCGACGGGATTGAAGTTGTAGGCGTTCCCGTCAATAGATTTAAAACCAATTTGATTACCGTCAGCATTGCACTTAAGCTTGAAAAGGATAAGGTAAGCGCTAATTCGGTGATGCTCGGTCTTTTGGCAAGGAGAGGCAAAAAATATCCAAATATGCTCTCTTTAAACAGAAAACTTGCTTCTCTTTACGGCGCAACGCTTAATGATACCGTTTCAAAAATCGGTGAATGTCAGGTTTTGTCGCTCAGCGCAACCTGCCTTAACGATAAGTTTTCTCTTGACGGGGAAAGTATTGCTTTTGAATGTGTTAAGCTTCTTTCGTCCCTTATTTTTGAACCTAAACTTGATGAAAACGGCAACTTTTTTGATGAGGATATTGAAGCTGAAAAGAGAATTCTTATTGAAAAAATTAATTCTGAGGAAAATGAAAAACGAATTTATGTTTTGAGGAAAACCGAGGAAAAAATGTTTTCAGACGAGCCTTATTCTATTAACAAATACGGATATGTTAAAGATGTTGAAACGCTTTCAAGCAACGATATCAAAACTGCTTGGGTTAATGCTCTTTCAAAGGCAAAAATTCTTGTAACCGTAGTCGGCAACACGGATATTGATAAGGTATATAATCATCTTTTGGGCGAATTTAAAAATATTAACAGAAATTATATTCATTTGCCAAATCCCGTATTTATTGGCAAGAGTGAAAATGTGAATAATTATATTGAAAGAATCGACGTTAAGCAAGGTAAACTTGTTTTGGGCTTTAGGGCAGACGTTAAGCCAAAGGACGACCTTGCAAAGGCAATGCGAAGCTTTACCGATATTTTCGGCGGTGGTCCTTATTCTAAACTTTTTGCAAATGTCAGAGAAAAGATGAGCCTTTGCTATTATTGTTCTGCTCGCTACACAAGGCTTAAAAGCTGTATTTTAGTTCAATGCGGTTGCCTTGAAGAAAATATGGACAAGGCTGTTAATGAAATTTTGCACCAACTTGACGTTATCAAAAGCGGCGACTATGAGGAGGAATTTAATTCCTCAAGAATGGCGCTTGTTGACGCAGTCGGCGCTGTTTGCGATATGCCGGAAACTATTGAAAGCTGGTATATTCAGCAAATTTGTGACGAAAGATATAAAACGCCGCAGGAGGTTTGCGACGATATTAACAATGTGAAATATGGCGAGATTAAAGAGTGCGCAAATCTTGTTTCGCTTGATACTGTATATAAGCTTGTTGGTCAGGAGGAAGAGTAATGGTAGAAAAAGTATCCAAATCGCTTGATGAAAAATATTACGAAATTGACCACAAATCAGGCTTGAAAATATATGTAATGCCAAAGGAAAATTACAATTCCGCCTATGCGATTTTCGGCACTGATTATGGCTCAATTGATACTAAATTTAAGCGTTCCGATAAGGACGAATGGACTGTTGTGCCGGAGGGTATTGCTCATTTTCTTGAGCATAAGCTGTTTGAAAGTGAGGACCTTGATGCCTTTGCACGCTATGCAAAAACAGGCGCTTCGGCTAATGCGTATACTTCGTTTGACAAAACGTGCTACCTTTTCCAGTGCAGTGATAATTTTGAAGCGTCACTTGAAATCTTGCTTGATTTTGTCACTCACCCTTATTTTACAAAAGAAACCGTTGAAAAAGAACAGGGTATAATAGGGCAAGAGATTACTATGTATTATGACGTTGCCTCTTGGATGAGCACGTTTAATCTTCTTCGCTTGCTTTATCATAAGCACCCGGTAAGAATTGATATTGCCGGAACGGTTGATTCTATAGCGCAGATTACGGACAAGCTTCTTTATGACTGCTATGACACTTTCTATAATCTTCATAATATGACGCTTGCAGTTGTCGGCAACGTTACGCCTGAGCAGGTGTTGTCCGTTTGTGACAAGATGTTAAAGCCGGCACCTGAGCTTTCTATTGAGCGTTCTTTTGAAAAAGAAGAAAGGGACGTTGTCGGCGATTATACAGAATATAATCTTGCAATGAGTATTCCTGTTTTTTCATTCGGATATAAGGAAGCGTGCGAAAAGCCTAAGCAGGATTTGAAAACTATCGTTGAAACTACTGTTTTGCTCGAAATTCTTGCCGGTAATACTTCGAATTTGTATAATTCGTTGTTTGAACAAAGTCTTATTAATGAAAGCTTTTCCAAGGAATATTTTATCGGCTACGGCTACGAGTCAATCATTTTCGACGGCGAAAGCGAAAATCCAAAAGAGGTTGCAAGGCAGATAAAAAAAGAGGTTGAAAGGCTTAAAAATGACGGCATAACAGACGAAGAATTTGAATCGGCAAGGCGTTCGCTTTACGGCAAGGAAATTATGTCATATAATGATATTGATACCCTTGCAAACGGTCTTGTTGCGGCTCATTTCGGCGAATATGATATGCTTGATATTGTTGAAATTTACAAAAATATAACTAAAGCCGATGTTTTATCTCGCTTGGCACAGGTTATGGACGAAAAATACAGCGCATTAAGTGTTGTTAAGCAATGTGAGGAATAAATATGAGCGATTATACAAGAGTTTATTTTGAAGGGCTTGGAATTGATTTTGATGTTCCGAGTGTAGCTTTTACAATCGGAAGCTACAGTATTCATTGGTACGGCATAATCATTGCTTTCGGTTTTGCACTTGCCGTTCTTTACGGCGGCAGAATGGCTTATAAATGGAAAATGAGCCTTGACGGAATGACGGACGTTTTGATGTGGGGCACTATTTTGGGTATTGTTTTCGCAAGAGCGTATTATGTCATTTTTGAATGGTCTTATTATAAAGAGCATCTTTCCGAAATTCCTCAAATTTGGAACGGCGGCATAGCAATATACGGCGGTATTATAGGCGCATTTATAGGCGCAATTATCGGTTGTAAAATCGGCAAGATTGATTTTAGAAATTTGCTTGATTTGGGCGGTCTTGGGCTTCTTATAGGTCAGGGTATCGGCAGATGGGGCAATTTCTTTAATCAAGAGGCATTCGGTACAAATACTACTACTGCCCCTTTTAGAATGTGGAGTTTAAAAATTCACGATACTCTTGCCGCAAGCGCAGATACTTTGGCGGCAAAGGGAATGGAAGTTGACCCAAATGTGCCTGTTCACCCAACCTTTCTTTATGAAAGTGTTTGGTGCATTTTAGGATTTTTTATACTTAACTATATTGTGCATAAAAGAAGAAAATACAAGGGCGAGGTTTTCCTTCTTTACGGCATTTGGTACGGGCTTGAAAGAATGGTGGTTGAAGGCCTTAGGACAGATTCACTTTATGTCGCAAATACCACTATTCGTGTAAGTCAGCTTTTGTCGGCAATTATAGTCGTAGCATTTCTTGTTATGCATATAATCAATATGGTTAAGCTTAAAAAGGGCACATTACCGCAAAGATTAAGTCTTGCTACTGCTCCTGCCACGGCAAACGGCGCAAACGCAGAGAGCGTTGAAAAAATAAAAGATAATAATGATGAAAGAGAGAATGAAGATGTCACAAATAATTGACGGTAAGCTTGTTTCAAAGCAAGTTAGGCAAAGAGTTAAAGAGGAAACCGAAAAGCTTAAGGCAAAGGGCATTACTCCCGGTCTTGCGGTTATCATTGTAGGCGACGACCCTGCTTCACAGGTTTATGTAAAAAATAAGGAAAAGGCTTGCGATGAGGTCGGATTTTACAGTGAAAAATATGCACTCCCTGAAAATACAACTCAAGAAGAATTAAATAATATTGTAAAAGAACTTAACAATAAAAAGGAAATCAGCGGCATTTTGTGCCAACTTCCGCTTCCAAAGCATCTTGATGATAAAGAGGTTATCAATCTTATTGACCCTATTAAGGATGTTGACGCATTTCATCCCGTAAACGTCGGTGCAATTATGATAGGGGATTATAATTTTCTCCCTTGTACTCCTGCAGGCGTTATGGAACTTATTCATTCAACAGGTGTTGATGTAACGGGTAAAAAAGCTGTTGTCATCGGCAGAAGCAATATTGTGGGCAAGCCTATGGCAATGCTCCTTCTCCACGAAAATGCAACTGTTGAAATTACTCATTCAAAAACTGTTGACCTTAAAGAAGTTACCAAAAGTGCAGATATCCTTGTTGCCGCTATCGGTAAACCGAAATTTGTAACTGCCGATATGGTTAAAGACGGCGCAGTTGTAATTGACGTCGGAATGAATAGGGACGAAAATGGCAAGCTTTGCGGCGATGTCGATTTTGAAAGTGTTAAGGACAAATGCTCGTTTATCACCCCGGTACCGGGCGGTGTAGGCCCTATGACAATTTCAATGCTTATGCAAAATACATTAACTGCCGCTAAAATTCAAAACGGTTTGGAAAAATAACAAAAGAGGTTTAACCTATGGCACTTGAGGAACAGGTAGTAAAAAAACTTATTGAAAAAAATTTTCATATTTCTTTCGCAGAGTCTTGCACTGGGGGTATGTGTTGTGGTACAATAGTAAACGTTGCAAATGCATCAAAGGTGCTTGACGTTTCTTTTGTGACTTATGCAAACGAGGCTAAGATTGAGTTCCTCGGTGTCAAGGCTGATACCATTCTTTCTAACGGAGTGGTCAGCGAAGAGGTCGCTTATGAAATGGCACAGGGCGTTGCCAATGTTGCTAAAAGCGAGGTCGGCGTAGGTGTAACGGGTGTTGCAGGCCCCGGCGGCGGTACTGCTAAAAAGCCTGTCGGTATGGTTTGCTTTGGCTTTTATGTAAACGGCAAAACGGCGACTTATACTTGCCATTTTGGCGAAATCGGGCGCAATCAAGTCCGCAAATCAAGCGTGGAGTTTGTTATGGCAAAGCTTCTTGAATTGCTTGATGATTAATTTAATACTTTGCTGATATGGCTCAGTTGGTAGAGCAGCGCATTCGTAATGCGCAGGTCGTCGGTTCGAGTCCGACTATCAGCTCCAAAACCTGCGTAAACACGGCGTTTTCGCAGGCTTTTTCTTTTCAGAAAATGAATTTTAAATTTCAATACGCAACAAAAAATCTCACTCTTTTTTACGGAGTGAGATTTTTTTCGTTTATTCGATTTTTCGATCAAGACCATCTATTGACCATTTATGAATTGATAGTATTTTTAGTTAGGTTTATCACTAATTTGTTCCATTCATTTGGCTGTTCAAAATTAACCATATGAGCAGCATTTTTTATTTTTATAAATTCTTTATGCGGTGCTTTTAAATTATTAAACCAATTTTGTGTGGCTTGTACCGGACAAATCATATCGTCCTCGCCGGAAATTAAAAGAACCGGTACAGTTAGTTCAGTAATGCGGGAAATACTGTCTTTTTCGTTCATTTCTATATTTAGAGTTTTAGACGATTTTAACATGCCTTTTATTACTTTAATAATATTGAATTTATAGCATTTGATATAGCAATTCAAATATTTGTTAGTGTTAAATTCATTTTTATCGCTGATATATCCGCCATATTTATGAATCATTTTGCCTATGTATTGCTTTGCTTTTTTATCATCGTGACTATATGTATATTTTATTGGTTCGCCAAAATGGACTAACTTTTTAATAACTTCGGTGTCATTTCTCGACTCGGCTTGCTCTTTGACGAAATTATATTTATAAATTTCATCTGCAAATGAAGAAATACCCTGACCTGTTCCTATATAATATTTTACATATTCAGGGTGCATAAACGAAAAACGCAAACCGAGATAGGCTCCCCAAGAATGTCCGGCAATATAGATTTTATCTTGATTATATCTGTTTCTTAGAAATTCAACAACACTTTTCAAGTCATTCAATATAATATCTATTGTTAAATCTTCTTTTGTGTAGCTTAAACCGCTGCCTCTTTGGTCCCAACACACAACGGTATAATATTCAGCAAGTTCACTATTGTATTTCTTTACTAACGGTCTGTCCGGAGAACCTGCTCCGCCATGAACAATAAGTAAAACAGGATTGCTGTCATCTGAGCTTATCGTCATAATGTTTTGACTAAAATTATTTATATTTATATACTCGGTTGTTGTATTAATGTTCATTTAATCACCAATCTAATGTCTTTAATTTGCTTTATTATAACATATATTTTTTTTATATTAAATATAATCTTTTAATATTAAGAAATTAATCTTCGGTTTTTAAAATCACGTTGATAATTAGGATAACTTATGATATTATAAGTATATAATTATCAATTTGTTTTGAGGAGTAAGATGAAAGAGTATATATGTAAAATCGCTTCTATTGATGAAGTGATAACAAAATGGAATTATGAAATAAAAAAACAAAAGCGAAAACAAATGAAATCGGCTTTAGAGTTAGTGAAAAATAATGCAGTTGAGAATATAAAAAACGGTCAGGCTGTTACATATTATGGAAAATTAAATGACAAAATTATTTGTCAAGCGACTGCAATGTTTGATGAAGATATTATTCAAAACAGTGACGGTCTTGTTGGAACTCAAACTGTATATCTGTGTAATTTCAGTACAGATAAAAAACATCAAGGCAAAGGATATTTTTCAAAGCTTTTCAAATTTGTAATTGAGGACTTAAAAAACAAAGGTTACACAAAGTGCACTTTAGGCGTTGAACCAAAAGAAACAAAGAACTTGCAAATTTATCGGCATTTCGGTTTTAATAAACTGATAAAATCAGGGCATGAAACCTATCCCGACGGTACGATTATTGATGTTGATTATTATGAAATGGAATTAGATTAGAACAAAAAATCTCACTCTTTTTTACAAAGTGAGATTTTTTTCGTTTATTCGATTTTCAGCCCACTCTTCGAGAGTCGGTTCGGGATTGGTAAGGAAATCGCAACGGTTTATTATCCGCTGTTGTTTTTCGTTTTCAGCTATCGCTTTGTCAAGCTTTTCTTGACATTCAGATTTGGCTTTTGCGGTAACGCTATTTAGACTTGTGTATGATTAATAATATATTGTCTTGAAAATAGTTCAATTTAGGAGTATAATTATATTTTGTAACGTATATTTGTTCGGAGGGGTATTGTGGTAAGTTTTAGGGAAGCTTTGCGTGAATATATAAAGAAAAATGGATATTCAATTAATGAATTTGCAAATAAATGCAATATAGACAGAGCATGGTTGAGTAACGTTCTTTCGGGCAGAAAGGAACTTAGCGAGGCAAAGTTTAAAAATATTATTGAATCTAATATTTTGAGCGAAGCTCAAAATGAGAATTTGACTTCGCTTTATAGGCTCAGGGATTATACACCTGAGCAAATTGAGAGAATTGAATATATGCTTGAGCGCCTTTCAAGAAAGGTTAGAAGAACTGAATGTTTTATTCCTATTGATTTTGATGATGACAGGCAAATATATATCGGAAAAGAAAATTTGCTCTCGGCTCTTTTTAAAATTCTTGCAAAAAGAGAGGAAATATCGTTTATTTATACCAATATTACGGCGGAAAGTGAACAAGCAGTTGACGTTCTTTATCATTTTATGAAAGAGGATAAGTATAAAAATATAGATTATAAGCATATTTTTATGACCGACATCGGCATATCAAATCATAATCTTAATACATATTTTACCGTTTGCGATTTTGCCGAGCTTGGGTACACAGGTTTTTCGGTTATTAAAAATGTTGAAATTAAATCGATAGAAGATAATGATTTTCTTCCTTATTTCATTTTGACCGACAAAGCAATGATGATGTTTGACCCCGAATTTAATAACGGAGTGTTCATTGATGACGAAAATATTATTAAGGTTTATACAGGAAAGTTTATGAGCCTTTATGAAAAGGGTGAGAAAGTAATTGTTTCTTTTTCAAATGCCGTTGAGCTTATGAGAACGCTTACGACTATGCACGACAGCACCTCGGAGCTTTCGTTTACACCCGATTTTTGTGTTACCCCGTGCCTTGATTATGATGTTCTTTCCGATAATGCTGCCCAAAATTTGCCTAATAGGGAACTTTTAATTCAGGCTGTTTTAAACCACTATAATCTTGATTATTCCAAGTTTTCAAATTTCTTGACTGTTGAGTCACTTAACAGATTTGTTAAGGACGGAATTATTTATGAAATTCCGAGAACATATCTTAAGCCGATTGATATCAATAGCAGAGTTAAGCTTCTTAAATGTATTAAAAATAATATCGAAAAGCACGGCAAATATAACACATATATTTTAAACCCTACTAAATTTGAATATAATTCCTATGACGTTCAGGTTGAAAAAATCGGTGTTGTTACTATCTGCGGCATCAGGCAGGGTAATAAGGAAAACGAGGAAAGCTTTATGGGCGAATGGCTTTGCTCAATCAATGATGAAAACATATTTAAGGATTTTATTAATTTGAAACGTTTTCTTGTTGAAGGCTTGTATGTTTACTCCGATGAATTTTCAAGCAGTTATGTTTCGAATCTTATTTTGGAGCTTACTGCCGAGCTTGGCGGGGAGAAAAGCTGATGACGCTTCATACCATTGCTCCGGTTTTCGACGAAAATTCAAAAATTCTTGTTTTAGGCTCTTTTCCGAGTGTTAAGTCAAGAGAGGAGGGCTTTTTCTACGGCCACCCTCAAAACAGATTTTGGAAAGTGATAGCAAATGCCTTCGATACCCACACTCCGCAAAGTATAGAAGAAAAGAAAGCACTTCTACTTTCAAACGGCATTGCCCTTTGGGATGTTATTCATTCGTGTGACATCGTCGGCTCGTCCGATTCGTCAATAAAAAATGTTGTGCCTAACGACATTTCAAAAATTCTCAAAACGGCAAATATTGAAAAAATTATCACTAACGGTAAAAAGGCGGATTCGCTTTATAAAAAATATATTGAGCCTAAATTTAATATTAAAGCTACCTGCCTGCCGTCAACAAGCCCTGCCAATGCGCAATGGTCACTTGATAGGCTTTGTGATGTGTGGAAAAACGAATTAAGATAAAAAAATGACTGTTCATTTGAACAGCCATTTTTTGTTATTTTGTATAGCTATGACATTCGATGAACACCGTTAAGAAATATTTTGTCCTTAAACTTGCCGTTGGTTTCGTTTTTCTTAGAACGCATTTCTTCAAATTCTTTGCCGTTAATGTTCCTATAATCTAAAATAGCGCTTATTACCTCAACAAGGTCGCATAATTCCAAGATATCATCGGATTCATTAAATTCAGTTAATTCTTCCGAAAGCTTTTTCTTTAATTTATTATAGTAATCAAAGGAATCAAGAATTACAAAATCCGGTTTATCTCCTTTTTGCTCTATTATGTTAGGTATATTATCTCTTACAAGCTTATTCATTTTTTCGTACATAAAATGACATCCTCCATCGGTCGCCTTACTGTAAAAAATTATTTAATCAGCGCTACGAGGCCTACGCCGAGTCCGCTGACAGCCATAAGAGCCGCTAAAATTACTGCGGTTACCTTAACCCATTTTTGTTGCATTGTTTATATCTCCTTATTTCATAAGCTCGTTTGCATCGTCAAGAAGCCTTTGAGCAATTTCTTTTGCATTTTCCTCACTTTGGCCGATAGCAGTAATGTATGCCTTAATTTTAGGCTCTGTACCTGACGGACGAACGATTACCTTGTTACCGTTTGTAAGCGTGTATGCAAGAACGTTTGATTTAGGAAGAGTGATTTCACTTTCCTCTCCTGTTTTGACAATTGTTGATTTCGAGGTTTTGTAATCGTCAATTTTAGTGACCTCATATCCTGCAAATGATGAAGGCTTGTTATCTCTTAAGCTGTCCATAATAGCCGCCATTTTTTCCATTCCTGCCGCGCCCTCAAAGGTGTAGCTTTGAACGGTATTGCAATAGTAGCCAAACTCGTCATAAAGACCGTTCATAACGTCAATAAGAGTTTTGCCCTGAGATTTATAGTATGCTGCCATTTCGCAGATGAGCATAGAAGCAACTACAGCGTCCTTATCCCTTGCGTGAGTGCCTGCAAGATAGCCGTAGGACTCCTCAAAGCCCATTACAAAATCGCTTGCTTTGCCCTGCTTTTCAAGCTCGGTAATAAGCTCGCCGATATATTTAAAGCCTGTGAGAAGATTTTTAAATGTGCAGTTATATTTTTTTGCAATAACTTCTGCAAGGTCAGTTGATACAAAGGACTTAACTGCAATTGAACTTTCAGAAAGAGTACCTTGTGCCTTTTTCTGTGATAAAAGGTAATTGAGAAGCATTGCACCGACTTCGTTACCCGTCATAAGCTGAAAATCGCCATTGCCGTTGTTGACTGCAATGCCTACTCTGTCGCAATCGGGGTCTGTTGCAAGAAGTAAATCAGGCTTAACGCTTTCTGCAAGCTTGAGTGCACATTCAAACGCTTGCTTAATTTCCGGATTAGGGAATGGACAGGTCGGGAAGTTGCCGTCGGGATTTTCCTGCTCAGAAACAACAGTAACCTTTTTAACTCCTATTCTGTCAAGAATTTTTCTTACCGGCTTGTTGCCCGTGCCGTTTAACGGTGTGTAAATAACATTGAGGTCGGCTTTTTCACAAATTCCGAAATTAACGCATTGCTTGATTACCTCGTCAAGGAATAAATCAATAACATCCTGACCCATATATTCAATAAGACCTTTTTGCTTAGCCTCATCAAAGTCCATAGTTTTAATGCCGGTGAAGTAGTCAACCTTTTGGATAAAATCATAGGTTTCACTTGCTTCCTCATCGGTCATTTGATATCCGTTTTCATTGTAGCATTTGTAGCCGTTATATTTTGCCGGGTTGTGAGAAGCAGTTAGAATAATACCGCTTGAGGTTTTAAAATGCCTGATTGCAAATGAAAGGCAAGGCGTAGGTTCAAGCTCCTCGTAAAGATAAACCTTGATGCCGTTTGCAGCAAGAGTTTTTGCCGCTTCAATCGAAAAATAATCCGATTTGATACGTGAATCGTAGCCGATAGCGATTGACGGATTTTCAAAATGCTTGTTAAGAAAATCCGCAAGTCCCTGCGTCGCTCTGCCGACGGTGTAATAATTCATTCTGTTAGTGCCTGCGCCGATAACGCCTCTTAGTCCCGCAGTTCCAAATTCAAGACTGCGATAAAATCTGTCTAAAATTTCTTCGTCCTTGCCCTTAATTGAAAGCAATTCTTCTTTTAAATCAGGGTCAGCAGTTGCCTTTTCAAGCCAAAGGTCATAAATCCTATTTATATTTTTGTTTTCCATTAAAAACACGCCCTTATATAATTTATATTTATATTTTAACCTTTATAAAATATATTGTCAATATTCTTATTAAATGTTATAATTACAAATGGTGATGAAAAATGTATTCAAAAGTCAAAAGCTTAGGCATATTGGGTATCGAAGCGTTCAATGTTACTGTTGAATGTGATATCAGCGGTGGGCTTCCACGCTTTGACGTTGTCGGCTTGCCCGATACCTCCGTTAAGGAAAGTAGGGAAAGAGTAAGGTCGTCAATTAAAAATTGCAAACTTAATTTTCCCGTTTCAAGAATAACCGTTAATATTGCGCCTGCCGATATTAAAAAAGAGGGTGCGATTTTTGATTTGCCCGTGTTTATCGCTATACTGAAATCAAGCGAGCAAATTAAAGAAAATATCGACGATTATGCATTTTTGGGAGAACTTTCTCTTGACGGTGAAATTCGCAAAGCAAGCGGTATTTTGCCTATGATTATGGCTGCAAAGGAACATAATATTAAAAAAGTTTTTGTGCCTTTTCAAAATGCGTATGAGGGAAGCGTTGTTGACGGGGTAGACGTTTTGCCTGCTAAAAATGTTATGGACGTTCTCGCTCATATTAAAGGTGAAAAGGTTATTGAAAGCGTTAAATATGATTTTGACGCCGAAGAAGAAACTAAATACAATGTTGATTTCAGCGACGTTAAGGGTCAGGACCAAGCCAAAAGAGCACTTGAGATTGCGGCGGCAGGCGGTCATAATTGCCTGCTTATCGGCCCTCCCGGTTCAGGCAAGTCTATGCTTGCAAAAAGACTTCCCACCATTTTGCCGGATATGACTTTTGAGGAAAGGCTTGAAACGTCAAAGGTTTATTCAATTGCGGGCAAAATTCCGTCGGGCAAGTCGCTTGTAACAAAAAGACCGTTTCGTTCTCCGCATCATACCGTGTCTGCCCAAGCGCTTACGGGCGGCGGTGCAAACCCAAAACCGGGGGAAATAAGCCTTGCTCATAACGGCGTTATGTTTATGGACGAATTTCCGGAGTTTGACAGAAGGGCGAAAGAGTCGCTTCGTCAACCTCTTGAGGACGGAGTGGTTACTGTTGCAAGGGCAGCAGGCACTTTTACTTATCCGTCAAGTATAATGCTTGTTGCAGCAATGAATCCGTGTCCGTGCGGATATTTCGGTCACCCCACAAGGCAGTGTACTTGCTCTCCTGCCGCTAAAAAGAGATATCAGGACAAGGTTTCCGGTCCGCTTCTTGACAGGATTGATATTCATGTTGAAGTTGCGCCGGTTGAATATGGGGAGCTTTCGGATAATACCGTGGGCGAAAAGAGCAGTGATATCAAAAAGCGTGTTGATAAAGCGAGGGCTGTTCAGCAAAAGCGATTTGCGGGAACGGGAATTACCTGCAATGCAAAAATGACTCCTAAAATGACTAAGGAATGTTGCGTGTTAAGCGAGGAAGCTGACGAACTTTTGCATGAAAGCTTTGATAATTTTTCAATGAGCGCACGTGCTTACGATAAGGTTTTGCGCCTTGCAAGGACTATTGCTGATTTGGCAGACAGCGAGGAAATCAAGCTTGAGCATATCGCCGAGGCACTTCAGTTTCGTGCCCTTGATCGAAAATATTGGGAAGTATGACAAATGAAAAAATCTGTTAAAATAGTCATTCTGATTTTGGCAATTGTTTTGATAGGTGCAATTGTGTTTGACGTGACGCTTGTTAACAATGCGAAAACGGGAAACGAAAAAACCGCTTCAACTGCTCAAACTGTCAGCGAGAGTACAACAAAAGCGGAAAAAACATATTCCGACCCTGTCGAGGCGCAGGCGAGGGAAATGATTAAAAATATGACTCTTTATGAAAAGGTAGGTCAAATGCTTCTCTACTATATTCCTAAAGATGAGGACCCCACAAGAATGATGGCAAGGTGGCAGTTCGGAGGATATATCCTTTTCTCCCGCAATTTTGAAAATTCCACTCCTGCCAAAACAAGAAGTGATATAAACGATTATCAGTCTGCGGCTAAAATTCCGGCATTTATGGCAGTTGACGAGGAGGGCGGCGGAGTTAATCGTGTTTCGCAGTATAGCCAATACCGAAGTGAGCCGTTTCATTCGGGAATTACAAATTATCAAAAAGGCGGTTGGCAGGCGGTTGTTGATGACGCTGAGGATAAAAGCGAGTTTATGCTTGACCTTGGTATCAACACTGTTTTAGCCCCTGTTTCCGATGTGCCTTATTCAAGGAGCGACTATATTTATTCCCGTGCTTTTTCAACTGATGCTGACAGCGTGAGCGAATATGTATCAAAAACAGTCAGCACTATGAATAAAAATAACTTTTTAAGCTGTGTTAAGCATTTTCCGGGCTATGGTAATAATACAAACACTCATACGGGTATGAGTGTTGATGATAGAAGCTGGGAAAGCTTTGAAGAAAGGGACTTAAAGCCTTTTAAGGCGGGTATTGATGCAGGCGTGCCGTTTTTAATGGTGAGCCATAACGTGATTGACGATTATGACGAGGGTGTTCCTGCCTCTCTTTCAAAAAAGCTACATAATTATATTCGTAAGGATATGGGCTATGACGGCATAATTCTTTGCGACGGTCTTGGTATGAGCGGCGTTCGTGATTATGTCGGCGGCGATAAAGGCGAGGTCGCTGTAAGGGCGGTTATGGCAGGTAACGATATGCTCTGCGCAACCGATGTAGGCATTCAGCTTCGTGCAATTGTTAAAGCTGTCAAAGACGGCAGAATTAAGCTTTCTCAAATTGAAGATTCAGTCACAAGAATACTTATGACTAAGATAAATTACGGCTTAATTGAAAAGGAGTAATAAATTATGGATATTCAAAAAACTATGCAAAATCTTGAGAAAAACGGAATAAAGCCTTATTTCGTCGAAAATAAAGATGAGGTTGTCCCTCTTGTAAAAACGTTAATTAATAACGGCGAAAGCGTTTCATGCGGCGGCTCTGTCACTCTTGATGAAACGGGAGTTAAGGCACTTATGCAAAACGGTGATTATGATTTTATCGACCGCACGGGCTTGCAGGGTGAAAAGCTTAGGCAGTCATATATTAAAACGTTCGGCTGCGACACGTTTTTTACTTCATCTAATGCAGTTACGGAAAACGGCGAGCTTTATAATGTTGACGGTAATTCAAACCGTGTTGCCTGCATTGTTTACGGTCCACGTCAGGTTATTATGATTGTCGGTGTAAATAAAATTGTTAAGGATATTGACGAGGCGATTTATAGGGTAAAAACCGTTTGCGCTCCTATGAACACTCAGCGCCTTGACGTCAAAACCCCTTGTAATAAAACAGGCAAATGTATCTCTCTTTCTAAGGAAAATCCGTACCTTTGCGACGGCTGCGGCGGCGATAACAGGATTTGCTGCAATTATGTCGTTTCCGCAAAGCAGCGCCATAAGGATAGAATTAAGCTCATTATCGTTAATGAAAATTTAGGATATTGATATTAAATAAGGATATCATGCGGTTTGCCCCAAATGATATCCTTATTTTTAAATTATTCACTTTTTGCGTATACAAAACAGATAGTACAAAACCTTTTATGGTTATGTTGATAATACATATAGAAAAGGCGGAGGCTCTGCAAGCGGACAAAGCTCAGGTAATCCTGAACCGGAACAGACTTGGGCGCCTAAAAATGTAGATGCTAAAAGATTTTTAGGCGAACCTGGAGAAATTAAACGAATTTAAATATTTTAAAATTACAGGAGTGAGCAAAATGAATAATGATTATGTGAATAACGATTATGACGGAGATTACAAAAGCAAGGAAGAATTTTACGATTCCGTAGAGCGTCATTCAGAAATTGTTTTTGAATGGAAAGACAAATCGTATGAAATATGTTCTATGGACGGAAAACGCTGGTGGTTTTTCAATGTGACAGATGACACGGAAGTTATAGTAAATACAATAGAAGAACTTATGAATTATGAAATTGACGGCGAAAGGCTTGTTGATATCTGCACAAAATTCACGGTTATTGAAAGAACATTTTAAAATTAAATATTTATTTTTATTAAGCACGTTGAGTTTTTCTCAATGTGCTTAATTTTTTTGAAAAATTCTATTGACAAGCGGTGAAAACTGTGATATAGTGCAACTGTGATATCAATGATATCACAGTTGCATGACGCAGCTATTTTGAAAAAGGAGGGGCAAACGTGCTTTTTATAGATTATCATTCCCGTGTGCCGATATATGAGCAGATAAAAGAGCAGGTAATAATGCTGATTAATACAGGTGTTTATAAGCCGGGCGATAAGTTGCCGTCGATAAGAAATTTATCAAATGAGCTTAATATTAATGTTAATACGATTAAGCGTGCGTTCGGTGAGCTTGAGCATGACGGAATTACATATTCAGCTCAGGGCAGAGGAATGTTTGTAAGTGAAAACCCGATAGGAAATGCGAAAATTAAAGCTTCCGCACTTGAGGATGCAAAGCTTGTTTTGTCCTCCTGCAAAGCTAAAGGCGTCAGCAAGAATGAGGTTGTCTCTCTAATCGATGAAATATACTCGGAGGATAACGGCAATGATTGAAATTAAAAATGTGACTAAAAAATACGGCAATTATGTTGCCGTTGAGGATATAAGCTTCAAAGTTGAGGAATCGTCGATTTACGGTCTTGTCGGCTATAACGGCGCAGGCAAAACCACACTTTTAAAAACTGCGGCAGGAATACTTAAGCCGGAAAGCGGCGAGGTACTTTTTGACTCGCAAAATGTTTATGATAACGGCAAGGTGCGTTCCTCTCTTCTTTATGTGCCCGATGAAGTTTACTTTGTAAAGGGTGCAAGCCTTCAAAAAATGGGAAAAATTTATAAAGGCTATTTTCCTAATTTTAATTCAAAAGTGTTTAAAAATATGACAGAGGCTATGGGTCTTGACCCTAAAAAGAATATAGGCTCTTTTTCTAAGGGTATGCAAAGGCAGGCTGAAGTAGTTTTGGCTATGTCTACAATGCCTAAATATATGCTTCTTGATGAGGTTTTTGACGGAATTGACCCGCTTAAAAGAAATCTTTGCAAGAAAATTTTTATTGAATATATGGCTGAAACAGGCTGTTCTATGATTATGAGCAGTCATAATTTGCAGGAAATTGCCGATTTGTGCGACCATGTTGCACTCATTAACGGCAAAAAACTTGCAATGAATGTTTCTGTTGATGACACAAGCTCGGCTTATGTTAAATATCGCCTTATTTTTGATAGGGATATTGATAAATCAATTTTTGACGGGATTGAAAATAAGGGTATTACTATTGATAATAAACTTGCAACAATTATTGTGCCGTCAAGCTTTGATAACGGAGCGCTTGCTTGCCTTTGTCCTGTTCATATGGACAGCGTTACTCTTTCTCTTGAAGAGGTATTTTTGAATGAAATGGAGGACAAGAATTATGACATCTCCAAAATCTTCTGTTGATAAGCATTCGGCAAGATATGATTTTAAGCGTTCGTTTATTAGATTGATTGCTCCGGGTATTGTTTCACTTTTATTCTCGATTATATATTTTATTGCTATTCCCGTAGCAACAATTTCATCTGCCGGCACTTATTCACTTAGCTTAAGAGCGGAAAATATAGCTTCAATAAGAAAGCAACTTGCTTGCGCTCTTTTCGGCAGCACAACAAGCAATTTTGTGTTTTATGGAGTTTATGCGGTAATAATCGGTGTGCTTTTTGCATTTTGCATATTCTTTCCGATTATGAGGAAAAGCAATGTTAATTTCTTTTTCTCGTGCGGAATTGACAGAAAGACATATTTTAAAAACAGAGCGCTCTCGTCGATTATCATAATGATTTTAACGTCGGCTGTGCCGCTAATGATTGATATTATAATTAATATAAGATATTTAGGCCATGCAGATTTTATTATTCATCAGGGATTTTTCCTGTTTTTAGAGCATTTTACGTATATGCTTGCAGGATTTTCGCTTATGAGTATTGCAATGATGGCTTGTTATACTGTGACCGAAAGCCTTTTCTTCGGCGCCGGTCTTATTTGGTCACCAATGCTTTACATTGTTTCGATAGAATGGCTTTTCCAAAATTTCCTTAGGGGATATTCACAAACCGGCAGTAGTGTTATGCCGCTTGGAAGTTCGTCTTTTACGGTGACGGTAGATACTCTTTGGTCTAAGCTTTCGGTGATTAATCCGCTTATTTTCGGCACGGCGCTCGGTTCAAATAATGTTCGCAATAATATGTATTTCAATTGTTTGAGAAGCACTGCAAGCAATGACGGAGTAATTAACGATTTTTATTATGATAATGCAAGCGGAAATGTCGGATTTGAAAAAGCGGGAATGAATTATATTTTACCTATTCTTATCTGGCTTGTATTATCGATATTGTTTATATTTATTTCTAATAAGCTTCTTAATAAACGTAAGCTTGAAAATACAGCACTTCATTCTTCGAACCTTTTTGCAACGGTTTTTGTAAGCCTTGAATTTTCAGTGCTTGTTGCAACGTTCTTTATGCCGTTATTGTCTGATTTTGATGTTATTCAGTCAAATGTGCTTGATATTTTTGTCGGCTTAATTTGCGGCATTATTGCTTATTTCGTATTTATGTCGATTTCACGCAGAAAAATCAAGCATGGAATTAAGCTTGTAATTCCGGTAGGCGTGTCATCAATTGCCGTTTTGGTTATAAGTGTTATTTGTATTTCAGGCGGCTTCGGCTATTCAACATATTGCCCCGATATTAAGGATATTGACTATGCAACGATAAACAGTGAATATATAGACGCTTCGGGTGTTATGTCAACCAATCATTTTAATGACGGTTCACTTTCGGCAGGTACTGACCGGCTTTATTACGGCACGTATGAGCCTTCGGGCGCATATCTCGGTAAATTCAATACAAAAGATTCAATAGATAAAATTGAGAAAATACAGAATTATTCTTTTAAAAACAGAATTGCTAAAAGAAATGAGCCGTATGTTACCGTTAAAATAAAGTATTTACTCAAAAACGGAAAGGCTGTAAATCGTGAATACACTTGCACAAACAGTGACGTTTCACTTGATATTATCGAATTAACTCAAAGCAGCGAATATCAAAAAGAACTTGAATTCTTAATGTCATCAAAGAAAGCCGATGAAAAATCAAGCGGCACCTTTAATTCTGAAGATGAATCCCAATCTTACTTCGCTTATTTTGCAAATGAGAATAATGTGAAAAATGCACTTAATTTTGGTGTTGCATATGTAGTTTCAAACGATGCCGTCACCAAAACTAAGATTGAAAATACTCCGGCACTTCGTGATGCAATACTGAAAGATATTGAAAAAGTAGGTTACAAAAAGCTTTTAACAAGTGGCAAGATTCCTTTGGGCGCAATCAATTTTTCGTATGATGACAGCGTTCAAAATTATGATAATATAGATTATATGAATGACGCCACATATTATATTTGGGATGATATGGTTAACACCATTAATTATCTTAAATCTATTAATAAGTTTACGGCGTTTACCGATTTGTCAAAGTCCGGTGAGATAGAGTATGCAACCGTTACCGCTCTTGAAACAAGGCTTTCAAGCGAGTTGTCGCTTACTGCGCTTTCCACCTTTGAAAGCGATACGGCAACACCTGAAAGCTATTATGAATATCAAGGCAGCGAGCTTAAAGAGGCAGATGTGCTTAAAACTTATAACGGTAAGAAAATTACCGACAGTCAAAAAGCGCAGGAAATATTTAACCAATCGTCAATATACTCGCTTTGCAAAAAGGACGGCTATGTTGTCCTTGTGAAATTTAAAAACAATACTTATGTAACTAAGTATCTTTCAAAAGAAAAAGCACAATCGCTTTTGAAATAATTTAATAGGTTTTACCTGTCTGTTTAATTATGTTTTACCCAATTTAAACCCAAAACCCTTGAGCAATAATATGCTTATCTTAAACTCCTTTTATAATTCAAACAGACGGTGAACATAAAAAAAGGACTGCCGAGTAGCTACGGCAGTCCTTTTAGATTGTCGACAAAGCGGATAAACCGTTTCGTGTATAAAACGAAATTTATCTCGCTTTCTCGAAGTCTAAGCAATATTAAAAATTAAAATTATCGTATCCCCATTTGTCTATCTCGTTATATTTAACATAGGTTCTATCACTTTTAACCGACAAATATTTTTCGCTGAGTGAACAGATACGCTTTGTCAAATCCTCATAAGCTGACTTTTCTGCCGAGCCGAAAATTGCAATTTCAAACATAGCGCATGGCTCGTCACTGCCCTTGAAATACATATCCGCCTTATCCTCAAGCTTAACCATGAGCCAAGCCTCACTTTTGCCGGGGATAGCCGTTATGGCATTTCCGAGTTCACTCTTGAGTGCATTTTTGTCTTTAATTTCACTGTTGGTCATTACATTGATAAAAGGCATATCTTTTCTCCTTTAACCTTTTTACTTTGAAATAGTTATTCCTTTTGCTTCTCTTTGCTGTGCAAGTTCGCTTTCGATTTTGTCTTTAAAATCGCCTGTAAGGTTGTAGAAAAACATAGGAATGATGCAAACGAGAAGAGAAATAGCAGGAATAAGCGATACTATGCTGAACATTCCCTGCCTTACCGAATGTGCCATTTCAATCGGATTGGCAGTTACGTTTGAATTGATAGCTGAAATATCGAAGTCTACTATTATATACATTAATATAATAAATGACGTGCTTATTGCATTGCCGAATTTGTTTACAAAGCTGGAAACTGCCGAGCCCATTCCCGTAAGCCTTCTGCCTGTTTTCCATTCCATATAATCAAGGCAGTCACCAATCATAGCGGAAACACAAACGTTGATTGCACCGCAGGGAATAGTAGAAAGAATCAGGCAAGGCACGCAAGCCCAGAAATGATTATATCCTATAAACCACATTGCAAAACTGCCTGCCGCACCGATAAGTGATGAGCCGATAATTATTTGCTTATAATCAAATTTTTTGAGAAGCGGAGTGACGGCGAGCATTGTGCCCATCATTCCTACTGCTGAGGCAACGCTGAATACGGTCGAAACCGTAGAAATATTTGATTGAAGTGCACTTTCAACCTCAGCCGTGCTTAAACCCGTTAAGTCTTTTCCGATATAAAATGAATATCTTGCAACGTGAACTGCGCCTGCCTGATACATATATCTTGCCGCTGCTAAGATGCCCATAAGTGCGGTAAGCATTAACGGCTTGCAGGTGAGTATAAGCTTGAGCGCCGACGGCTCGTTTTTATCCCTTTTAGGCGGGTTTGGAATAACAACTCTTTCCTTAGTTTTGAAATATACACTGACGAAAAGAAGATTGCCTATAATTGAACTTACAAGCGCCATAACTGTATATTTTGTTTTTTCAAGCTCCGTTCCCGATAAATTGAAGTTGGGAAGAACGAAGCCCAAAATCATAAATATAGCCATAGGAACCGCCGAGCCGACTCCGTTAGCCGTTCTTGCTTTGGAAATTATTGAGCCACGCTCATCTGCATTAGGTGTTAATGCGTTTGGCAGACTCCAAAACGGAACGTCGGACGCCGTATAAATCATACCCCAAGCAATATATGTAATTGCGGCATAAATCATTTTTTTACTGTCGCTTAAATTAGGTGCATAGAAAAGCAAAAGCGTTAATATTGCAACAGGAATAGGCGTATAAAGAATATACGGCTTCATCTTACCCTTTTTCGGATTTGCTCTGTCCATTATGTAGCCCATAATCGGGTCATTGATAGCATCCCAAATTCTCGCAAAAAGCATAAGAAGTAATACGAAAATCGGAGTTACCTTAAGTACATTTAAGTAAAAGTCAGAAATGTATGAGCTCATGATGGCATAAATCATACCTTGACCGAGAGCGCCTATGCAGTAGGTCATCCATTCCTTTTTCGGTACATAAAAATTCTTGTCCATAAATTTACCCCTTTTAAATTTACGTGGCAGTAGTTAATGTGCTTATATAATTATTCAATTTTGCCTGGATTTGGAAAATATCTGAATTTGACTTTTCCTATGATTTTTCCTTTTTTAACTGTTTTGTTATCCCAATACCTTGAATCCCAACTGTCATTTCTGTTATCTCCCATAACAAAATAACTGCCGAGCGGTACTGTATACGGGCCGAAATTGCCGGTCGGAATACAGTTAGTGATGAAATCCGTTCTTGCCGTGCTTTTGTTGCCGTTTTTGTCGGTTATATAGACAATTCCGTTCTTTACCTCGATAGTTTCACCCGGAAGAGCAATAATTCGCTTTGCAAAAAGCTGTGTTTCATCATCCGGATATTTGAAAATAATAATATCATACCTTTGCGGTTCGTCATTGATATATGCCAAACGGCTTGCAATTATCCTGTCGCCCTCTTGAATAGTGTTGAGCATTGAGCCTGTCGGGATAACAATATTTGCAAAAATGCAGGTTTTTAAGAATATGGCAATGATAAGCGCAACAACAATAGGAGTCATAAAAGAAATTGCTTCCCTCAGTTTTGACTTCTTTTGTTTTTCTTCGTTATTTTTTGCGGTGTTATTCTTTTTGCTTTTTTTATTTTTATTCTTTTCCTTTTTAGGCTTTTTGCTGTCTGCAACGCTTTTAGCATCGTCATTTTTCTTGAAAATGATGTTTATAGCGTCCGGTTGCCGTGATTGTTCCTTGATTGTCACGTTTTCTTCGTCAAGCATTTGAAGCATTTTTGTAGGACTTTTCTCTCCTATAAAATCGCTAACATCAAACATCATGGCGCCGCATTTGGGACACTCATACCATTCGCCGTTTTTAATCAGTGCATCACAGCCGCATTTTTTGCATTTTGTAATCATTTAAATAACTTCCTCTTGCCGACACCTGCGAGAATATTTTTAAGAGTGATAATCTCGTCGTAAGGCGTAGCTTTTTCAATCACATTGAAATCTTCTGCGTCGCTGTCTATCACTGTGTTGATTTTAGCCTTGGCTCTTGAATCATAGCCAGAAGCGTCAAGCTTTCTGTCAATATAAAGCTTAAGCGCCTTGCTTTTTTCTCTTACAACTGTAATTTTGTGAGCGCCGCCGCTTACGATTGAGTTTGAGCGAAGATGGCATCTTCCGCATTTTATGTTTACATATCCCTTAATGATTGAAATGTCAATGTCGTCATTATGGGCAATTTCAATATTTTCCTCACCCTTGTAGTTAAACGAAACAGTGAAATCCGTAACAGCCTCACGATTAGGATAACGTTTATCCTCGCTGCCAAATTGGAAAATCTTAATTTCAAACGGCTGAAGAGCCAAGTCAATCTTGTCGCCGTAGGAAAAGCTGTCAAAGCTTTCCTTGTTTGATTGATTATAAACATTGTATCGCTTGACATCCTTTAAGCTTTCAGGACAACCCATAAGCTTATTGAGCGTAAGGGTAAGCGATGTTTTCTCGTCTGTCGGATTTCTCAACGCAATTATTCCGTCGCCGTTATCATTCCAGCTAAAGTAACCGTAAATATTGTTTTCCTCAGGGTTTCCGCCGATGAACATTGCGTTTTGCAAAATGTCATAGTTATTCTTTTGCCATTCAATTGCCTTGGCAAGCGTGCGCCACTTTGATTTGTTCATCATATTGTAGCTTAAATGAAGTTCATTGAGCGCCTGACCTCTTGCAACGTCAAAATAAATATATTTTTCAAATTCCTCGTCGGTGTAGCTTACCTTGGCGTAAGAACCGTAGATAGGCTCGTGATTATAGATATGCTTTAGCGGCATTTGAATTGCACGTGTGTTGAGAAGATTAAAATACCTTGCGTCACGGAATGTAATTTCCTTATCTACCTGTGCCTGTTGCTCAATATTATCGGCAAAACCGATATCTGCACTGTTTTGAAGCCAAATGCTGTTTACATATTGAAGCCACCAAGGTGATGGGTTGACGTAGCAGGTCATATTAATCCAAAGGCCTTTGCCGTGTTTTTTTCTAAGCTCTCTTATCTTTTTGAAAACCTCAATCCAGCAGTGCCACATTTCAGTTACAAAATACATATCATATTCCCCGCCGACAGGATGGCTGTGGTTGGGATTTTTGCAAGGAGAAAGGCAAAAACCGTCAAATTTCCAATAATCAATATTAAATTCCTGAGTCGATTTTAAAATGAAATCGGTTACGTTTTTGATATATGTTTTGTCCGCTACACAAATGTCCTTAGCCTCTGCATTATATGCTCCGAGACCACGTTTTTCCATTTTCTTTGCAAATAAATCAGGCCTGCCGTAACCGCCACGTGGACCGAGCCACAAGCCGAATTTAGTGCCGAGATTAGCGGTAAGCTGAGTGATATCGTAAAGTTGGTTAGGAAACTTTTTGTTAAAACTCCAAAAGCCTGATTTATAATCAACCCAGCCGTCGTCAACAACATAAGCGTCAAGCGGAGCAACGCCGTTTGAAGAAAGTCCCTTTTCAATTTCATAAAATGACTTTTCAATATTGTCTGCCGTTATGTCTTTCATAAAGTCATACCAACTGTTATACTGAAGCCTTAAGGTTGTCGGTGTGGCAATGCTTTCAATATAGTCGTAAAATGCTTTTTGAACGTCAACGAGTAAGTCGCTTTTTGCACCGCCGACTACTGTAACCGGGCATTTGTATTCTCCGTTAATCTTCTTTCCGATATAATATTTAACTTGACCTATGCCGTAAAGTATAATATTTTGCGTGCCGGGAAATTCACAGCCGAAGAAAAGAGTGTCAATATAAAACGGTTGACCGAGGGCGGAAAGATATCCGTTAAGCTCCGTACCTTTAATGTCGGTCGGAACGCTGAAATGAGCCTTTGAATTTGTAATTCCAATGTGCTCAAGAAGAATATAATCAATCGTTTTATCTCCGGTTTGGACAAAGCTTATCTGCTTTTTTAGCGTGCTTCCGTCATCGCCCGGCCAAAATGTCATAGTTACGGTAATGCCTTGCGTTTCCTCGAATTTGAATGAAAGCTTTCCGTTTTCCTGCTTACTGTCGGCAACCTTAAGCCCTTTTGAAGAAAATTCACTTCCATCTGTAAAATGGAATAAAAATTCAACGCTGTTTCCGTCAGGAACGAAATCCTGACCTGATAAAACGTTTCTTATTTGCGAGGCGTAAAGCGTTCCCTCATGAACAACAAATTCACGTTGTAAAATTTTACTTTCAAGCCTAAACATAAATTCTTCTCCTAATTATAATTGTTCCTCAACCTCTTCAAGCGCTCTTGCAAGCTGGTCGGGGCAGGACGTGCCTTTGAAATTGCAATCAATTCCTTTTAAAGCAGAGATGATATCCTCAGGCTTTTTGCCTTTAACAAGCGCAGCTATACCTTGAAGATTACCGTTGCAGCCGCCTGTAAAGCTGACTGAATTAATAGTGTTTGTATTTTCGTCAATGTCAATGACGATTTGCCTTGAGCAAACGCCGTGCGGTGTGTATGTAAACGTCATTATTTATATTACTCCTTTATACTGTTGCATATAAAACTATTATACATATTTCTGTCTTCCTTTGCAACAGTTTGGCAAACTTTTTAACATTTGTATAAATTAAACAATTTTAATAAAAAAATAAGCTTATGTTGAATAATAAGTGTTGAAATATACAAAATTATATGATATATTTAATGTTGCAGAGTGAAAACTCTTAAAAAATTTTTAGTTTTACGAGGTAAATTTATGGAAAAACTTAAGGTTGGTATCATCGGTGCGGGACGTATCGGTCAGGTACACGCAAAATCAATTACATACCATATTCCGCAGGCTGAAATTGTTGCCATTTCGGATATTTATGTTGACGGCGCAAAGAAAGTAGCACAGGAACTTGGTATTCCTAATTATTATGAGGATTATCACGAGATTTTAAACAATCCTGAGATTAATGCGGTACTTATTTGTTCATCAACGGATACACACGCAGATATCGCTGTTGAAGCGGCTAAGGCAGGTAAAAATATTTTCTGCGAAAAGCCTGTTGATTTAACAGTTGCTAAAATCAAAAAGGTTATTGAAGCTGTTGACGAGGCAGGAGTTAAGCTCCAAATCGGTTTTAACCGCCGCTATGACCATAACTTTGCAGAGATTAAAAATCTTGAAAACAAGGGCAAAATAGGCGAACTTCAGACTATCAAAATCACTTCACGTGACCCGGAGCCGCCTCCAATCTCTTATGTTAAAGTATCAGGCGGTATTTTCCTTGATATGACCGTTCATGATTTCGATATGGCACGCTTTATCGGCGGTGAGGTCGAAGAGGTTTATGCCAATGCCGCAGTTACCGTTGATCCGGCAATCGGCGAAGCCGGCGACGTTGATACTGCTCTTGTTGCTCTTAAGTTTAAGAGCGGCGCAATCGGCGTTATTGATAACTGCCGTAAAGCTGCTTACGGATATGACCAAAGGCTTGAAGTGTTCGGCAGTAAGGGTCAGGCAAGTGCCGCAAATGACACTCCTACCAATGTTTCATTTATTGACGAAACGGGTAATATGACCGATAAGCCGTTATATTTCTTCCTTGAAAGATATATGCAGTCGTTTACTGATGAGATGACAGAGTTTATTGACTGCGTGATTAATGATAAGCCGACTAAGACTACTGTTTATGACGGTCTTGAGGCTCTTCGTCTTGGTCTTGCCGCTAAGCTTTCGGTTGCTGAGCACAGACCTGTTAAACTTTCTGAAATTGAGGCATAATCTATGAAAAGAGTAAGACTTACTATGTCGCAGGCGCTTGTTAAGTTCCTCGACAATCAGTATATCGAATGTGACGGTGTTGAAACTAAGTTTGTCAGCGGTATGTTTGGCATTTTCGGCCACGGCTGTGTTGTCGGCGTTGGTCAGGCTTTGGAGCAGGGCGGTCATAATCTTAAATTTTATCAGGGTAAAAATGAGCAGAATATGGCTCTTGCCGCTGTTGCTTATGCAAAACAGATGGACAGAAAGGCAATTATTCCCTGTGTATCTTCTATCGGCCCGGGCGCTACCAATATGGTAACTGCCTGTGGCTGTGCAACTGCTAACAGAATACCGCTTCTCGTTTTGCCCGGCGATACTTTTGCATGCCGTCAGCCGGACCCTGTTTTGCAGCAGGCAGAATTTTTTGATAACTACGGCAGAACGGTAACAGATGCTTTCAAGGGCGTTTGCCATTATTTTGACAGAATACTTCGCCCTGAGCAGCTTATGACAGCGTGCATTAACGCTATGCGTGTGCTTACAGACCCTGCTGATACAGGCGCTGTTTGCCTTGCTATGCCGCAGGATGTTGAGGGTGAGGCTTATGATTATCCTGAGCATTTCCTTCAAAAGAGAGTATGGCATCTTGACAGGCGTCCTATATCTGCCGCTCAGCTTGAACGTGCAACAAGGCTTATTAAAGAGGCTAAAAAGCCTATTATTGTTTGCGGCGGTGGTGTAAGATACAGCGGTGCTGAAAATGAACTTCTTGAATTTGCAACGAAATATAATATCCCTATTGCCGAAACTCAGGCAGGCAAAGGATTAATTAAATGGGATAATCCACTTAATGTCGGCGGTATCGGCGTAACAGGCGGAAAAGCGGCTAACGTTATCGGTCGTGATGCTGACCTTGTTATTGGTGTCGGCACTCGTTTTACCGATTTCACAACCTCATCAAAGTGGCTTTTTAATGAGGAAAGAAAGGTTTTGGGTATCAACGTTTGCCCATTTGACGCTTATAAAATGGATGCCGAGGCTATTGTTGCCGACGCTAAAGAGGCAATCACTGCTCTTATTTCCTCTTGCGAGGGATATAAGAGTGAATATACAAACGAAATTGAAAATGCTAAGGCAGAGTGGGATAAAATCGTTGATAAATATTATTCTACAGAGCTTGAGGGCGGGCTTAACCAAACTCTTGCACTCGGCATAATCAATGAATTTATGGACAATGATGCTATTGCACTTGGCTCTGCAGGCTCACTTCCGGGCGATATGCAACGTCTTTTCAGACCTAAGGACCGTGGCACTTATCATATGGAATACGGTTATTCAAATATGGGTTATGAGGTAAACGGCGCTCTCGGTGCTAAGCTTGCTAAGCCTGAAAGTGAGGTTTACACTTTCTGCGGCGACGGTTCATTCATTATGGGTCACAGCGAACTTTATACTGCTTTGCAGGAAAATCTTAAAATCAACGTTTGCCTTTTTGATAATATGGGCTGGGGATGTATTGAAAATCTCCAAAACAACCAAGGTACGGACACCTTTGGTACTGTTTTCAGAGCGAGAAATCCTGTAACCGGTATGCTCGACGGTGACGAAATTGATGTTGATTTTGCCAAAATTGCTGAGGGCTACGGCGCTAAGGCTTATACTGTTCGTACGTCTGACGAATTGCGTGAGGCATTAAAGGACGCTAAAAAGCAGACTAAGAGTTGTCTTTTTGATATCAAGGTTTTGCCTAAAACTATGACTCCGGGATTTGAGTCTTGGTGGAGAGTTGGCGTTGCCGAGGTTTCAAAGAGCGAAAGAGTTGCTAAGGCGTACGATGATATGCAAAAGCACATTAAAGAAACATTTGACTATTAATTTTGAAAGGTAATATAAATATGCTTAATCCTGATAAAGTAAAGCTTGCCATTGCTCCAATCGGTTGGACTAATGACGATATGCCTGATTTGGGCGCTGAAAATACGTTTGAACAGTGCATAAGTGAAATGGCACTTGCAGGCTTCAAGGGCTCCGAAATAGGTAACAAATATCCTAAAGACCCTGATGTTTTAAAAAAATATCTTGATATTCGTGGCTTGCAAATTTGCAACGCTTGGTTTTCATCGTATCTTACTTCTAAGCCTTATGAGGAAACAATTGAGGCTTTCAAAGCTCATTGCGATATGCTTTATAAACTTGGCGCTAAGGTAATAGGCGCTTCTGAGCAGGGCAACTCTATTCAAGGTTGTCTTGATAAGTCAATTCTTGATGAAAAGCCTTATTATACTGACGAGCAATGGGAGATTGTTACTAAAGGCTTTAACGAAATGGGCGCTTATGCAAAATCCAAGGGTATGTTCTTTACTGTTCATCACCATATGGGTACAGGCGTTCAAACAGTTGAGGAAATTGACAAATTAATGGATATGACAGACCCTGATTTGGTTTATCTACTTTTTGACTCAGGTCATCTTACTTTTGCGGGTATCGACCCTGTTCCTGTTTTGAAAAAATATATAAATCGTGTTAAGCACGTTCACCTTAAGGATGTAAGAATGGACGTTTATAATAATCAGGTTGTTCCTAATCACATGTCATTCCTTGATGCGGTAAGAGCAGGTGTGTTCACCGTTCCGGGCGACGGCGATGTCGATTTCAAGCCTATTTTTGATATCCTTGCCGATAATGATTACGAGGGCTGGGTTGTTGTTGAGGCTGAGCAGGACCCTGCAAAGGCTAATCCGTTTGAGTATGCAGTTAAGGCAAGAAAATATATTGCAGAAAATACAGGCCTTTAATAAATTAAATATTTCAAATCTACAATTGAATTGATATAAACAAAAAAGAGAAGCAAATTTTATTTGCTTCTCTTTTTTTTAATTATTAGGTTTATTATTATAAAAATTACTGCGCCGAGTACACCGCCGAGCGTGTTATAAACAATGTCAGAAAACTGAAACGTACCTTTTGAAAAAATAAGTTGAGTTATTTCAATAAAAGCAGAAAAACATAAAGATGAAAGTAGGGTTATAAGCAATGTTTTGGCACTTTTTTCTTCCCTTTCAAATGTCAAAGCCCAAAGTAATCCGAACGGAAAAAACATTGCAATATTGCCTATAACCTGATAGTCAAGCCCTGTGTATTGCGTTTTAAAAATTTTCCATCCACCAAAAACATTACTAAGTGAATCGTAGCTGAAATCTCTTTGCAAAAGAGTTTTATATATAATTATAAAGGTGTAAATAAAAAACAATAGTTCATAAAGAAATGATTTATTATTTTTTATATAAGATAAGAATTTTGATATACTTTTTTTCAAACCATCGTTTTTAAGCGCTTTTAATATTTGTATTCCACCTAATGCAAACACAAGTGCAAAGGGGAGGCTAAAAACGGTGGTGAAAAAAATATCTTTAACCATTGATTTCATATTATTTATTAAATACCTTTTTTACAAATGCAATCAGCTTTTTGTGGAAAATTAATGCAAGCAAGGCAATTATTGCAATAATAATGTATCTAACTATATTGTATTTATATAATAAAATACAAAAAGTCATGGCGATTAAAACAATAATTGAATATATTAATATGCTTTTATCAGGAAAAATGGATTTTGAAATTTCGTTTTTCTTTAAGATGATTTTGTAAAGCATATAATGACTTATTGCAAAAACTATATATGAAAATACTGTTGTGTATCCTGCCGCGATAAATCCGAATTTAGGAATGAAAATGTAGTTTAGTAAAATATTAATCGCTGCGCCGAAAATAGATACAAACATAACATATTTTGTTTTTTCAAAATAAAACTCTACATTAACGTAAAGCGTATATATATATGTATAAAATATTGAAGCGGCAACGGGAGGAAAAATCCAAATTGCTTTTTTATATTCGCTTGCGGCAAAGATAGTGATTATTTCGGGTCCAAACATCATAAAGACACATATAGCAATTGTCATAAAAATGCAAATTGAATTTGCAATTGATTTGTTATCCTTATATCTTTTGCCTTTAATCATTTTGTATAATGATGGAATATAAGAGCTGTTAATAGCGTTAATAAAAATTGTAAAAACCGATGCCAAGTTATATGCAACACCATATATTGCCGCATCACTTGATGATGTGATTTTGTCAATCATAATTCTGTCTGATTGACCGAGCACCATTTGCGAAAGATAATGCGGAACCAGCGGAAGATTAAATTTCAAAGCAAAAATCCAATATTCCTTGTTAAAAAAGGTCTTACCCTTGACACCTTGAATAATATAAAAAATAAGTCCTACACATATTTGGACAAGCGCAAATGAAATAATCCTTGCCTCAGCTTTATATGTGGTGGAAAGCACGCTTATTATGCCTAAAATCGGACCTGTTATCGATACTGCAAGCGTAACAAATACAAGTGATTTATAATGATATTCAAATCTCTGCCTTTGCGACCAGAAAAGATATGCTGGTTCAAACAAAAGCTGAATGAATATTACCAAAACAAAAAGGGTCGACAGATTGAAAAGCTTATTAAAATAATTTTGAAAGCAAATATAAATGACGAAGAAAATTATTGTGATTAAGGTTGAAAGACCTTGCATTGAGGATATAAATCTGTCTTTGTCATCCTCATATTTAGTCATTGCATTAAAGATAACACCACCTGCAAGGTTTAAGGTGACAATAATGCTTATTATTGAATACCACGAATTATAAATAGTTAAAACGCCGTATTGCTCAGTTGATAAAAGCCTTGTGAAAATAGGCATTGATATCATTGTAATGCCTTTTTGAAGAAGATTACATATTGTAAACCATAAGGCAGCTTTTATCGCCACATTTGAGTTTTTGTATTTTTGTATAATTTTGTTCATTTAGTAAGCCATGCTTTCAATTTATAATATTTTTGCATATTCTTTTGACCCATTATTCTGCGAAGTGTGCTTAAAAAACGTTTCTTTTTAGAAAACCATGTGGCGGCATAATGGTGAATGGAATACGCTTCTTTGTCAGGCTTAGTAAATACATCGCCGTCAGTCGAGTTGAAATACTTTTTTTCATAAACTGTAAATCCGTTGACAGTTTGCGTTTGACCGTTAAGAATTAAACCGTTTTCTTCAAGTATTGCCGAAACTCTGCGACCTATTGCTAAAATTTTAGCAGGGTCATCATTTATAAAATGCTCTCCGTCATAGGAGTTTAAAACTTTTTGACACAGCCAATTATTTTCCTCGGTGCATAAAATAAGACCTGTTGCAATAATCGTATCGCTTGCAAAGCCTGCAAAAGCACCGTTTTGCCTAAGCTTATCAATGCTTTTGAGCATTTCAACGTCTGTGTCAACATATATTCCTCCGTATTTTTTCAGTACGTAAAAGCGCACATAGTCAGAAACGAAAGCCCATTTACCCTCATCATAGGCTTCTTTGACGTAAGGACATATATTTATATCAAAATTATCCTCATTCCATTCAATTATTTTATAATTAGGACAATATTTTTCCCAGCTTTTGATACATCTTTTTATCAATTTACTTTTTTTATTGTGACCAAACCAACAATAATGAATGATTTTTGGAATCATTTATTCATTTTCTCCTTTGTTTGCTTCTAATATGCTGTTGTATTGCTGTGAATATCCGCAGATAAGACCTATTACCGCCATAGAGAATACGCCTATGCTTGATTTAATAATAGCCGTTCCTATGCTACTGATAAGAAGACCGATGAATATTGAAACTGTAAGTGCTTTTACCCTTTTATTTATTAGTATTTTATCAAGAGGAACAAATACGAGGAAAAGCATAACAAGGAATACAACCATTCCAATGTAGCCAAATTGACCTACAACCATTCCAAAATAACAGTCATTAAGGCAGGTGGAATTTATGAGTGATAATCCATATCTGTTTTCAAAGCCATATCTTATGTAAAGTCTTGAATAGTTTTTAGCTGCCATATCAGAGCCGTATGTCGCAAAGCCTGAGCCGAAGGGGAAATAGGTGTTGGCAGTTTTAAAGCCGTATTTTATAAGCGTAACTCTTGGTGATTCGCTGTCACGAAGATATGTATTAATTTGGAAAGTTGATGCAGCACCGCCGCCTATAATAAGAAGTGCTAATGTTCTTGCATTAAGCTTTAATGTGTTTTTCCACATTATAACAAAAATAATATAGCATACACCTATGATATACGCCACACCCTTTGTAGTTAAAATGATATTGAATATCATAAGTGCTTCGTATATCTGCTCTTGTTTTTTAGGCAACTTTGCCATTAATAAAATCAAAAAGGCACAGGCAACAATGTAGCCGTATCTGCCTTCATTCTCAAATATAAAGGAATACGGCAATATTCCGTATCTTCTGTTAGGTGTGGTCATTCCTAAATTAACGAATTGCGATATTATACCGAAAAATGTTCCTAAAACAATCGTCGCTTTGCAAACGGGAACAAGATATGAAATTACTCTTTTTTTAGTATCTCTTTCACCGACAAGCTTGTAAACAATAAATACAGTAAATATTTTTGCAAGGCACACAAGGTCAACTATGATTGGAAACCAGTTTGTAATTAATTTATTTATAAGATTTCCGCACAATGTGATGACTGAGCACACAATTAAGAGTATAAGCATGGTAAGGTCAATACCCTTGATACCCTTTTTGAATGAAAAGTATAATGTGTATAAAATGCATATAATACATAAGATTTCATCGGAATATGCAAAAAAGGACAAGCCTAATTTCTTTTCGGCAAATAAGCTGAAAGGTAATAATACTATAAAAAACGCAAAAATTAATTCACGCAGGGATAGTTTAAATGTTAATTTTGGTGCCATCGATTATTATTTCTCCACTATTATTCAAAAGATTTTCTAAGCTGTTTACATGCGTCAATAAAAATGCCGACGTCAACGCTGTAACTTAAATATTGAACGCCGATTTCTTTCCACATTTTCAAGTCCTGCGGTGTGTCAACAAATGTGCCGACTACCTTGCCTTTTTCCTTTGCACGTTCAACGATATCCTTCATAGCGTTTACAACAACAGGGTTATTAACCTGACCGGGAATGCCAAGTGACTGCGAAAGGTCGTAAGGTCCGATAAATAAGATATCAACGCCCTCGACGTCGAGTATTTCGTCAAGGTTTTCAATCGCTTTAATTTCCTCAAGTTGAAGAATGATGAGTACATCCTTTGAACTCTCAAAAAATTCGTATCTGTCGCAATTTGAATAGTCAGCCGCTCTTACGAATCTGCAAACGCCCCTCATTCCGTAAGGGTAGAATTTAGCAAATTTAACTACGTTTTTCGCTTCTTCGGCATTGTTTATCTGCGGCACTTGTATGCCGTAAGCACCTATGTCAAGCGCTTTGCCGATTGTGTTTTCGCCTCTGTCTTTAAGTCTTATAATAGGAACAGTATTTCTTGCCTCGGCTGCACGAATATTGTTTTGTTGATTTTCAATTGTAACAGGTCCGTGCTCCATATCAAGTATAACATAGTCAAAGCCGGCAAGACCGACCGCTTCAACAAACATAGGGTCACTTGTTTTCATAAAAGGACCGTATACAAATTCGTTGTTATTTAGCTTATCTCTGAAAATTTTTAAAGTTTCTTTCATAATTATTCCTCGATTTTATAAAGACTGTTGTAAATTGCATCTGCAATTTGGAAGTCCTCTTTTTCGTCAATGTCCACCGCTTCGATTTCGTTCACTTCAACTATATACGGCTTTTCGCCGATGCGTCTGTTGAGGGAAGTGATTACGCTTGAATTGTAAATATAAAATCCGCTTGTTTCCTCATAAAGCGGCTCTAAATCCTGCGTTCTCGGAATATTGTCAAGTTCATAGTTAAACGGCTTGCCGTCTTTCCATAAGAAGTCTTGAAGCTTTTTTGCCGCAAAGGAGGAGTCGTATTCACCGCTTAAAACAGCATCAAGCCCTTTTTCAATCGATTCCTTAGATATAAACGGCGCCGTAGTGTGCGTCATAACATAAACGTCGGCAGGCACGGCCTTTGCAAATGCCTTTAAAACTTCGTTCATTTTAGTGGTATTTTGGTCTAAACTTTTGCTTCTTTTAAGATATTTTACACCGCTTGGTATGTATTTTTTTATTTCTTCATTGCTGCAATATACATATACCTCGTCAATTTTTTCTATTTTTAACAGCGTCGAAAGAATATAATAGCAAAGTGGCTTGCCGTTGGTAAACGCTTTCGTGTTTTTCTGCGGCAATCTCTGATTATTAAGCTTCATAGGTACTATTGCAACAATTTTTTTCATATCTTTTTCCTTTTTAGTCTTTATTTTGATAAAACCTCATCTAAATCTACTCTTTCAAACGTTTCAAGCTCACCGCCACGTGTAGCGTTGTATATTTTTATACCATGACTGTCGGCATAGTCTTTTGCGCATTTGTAGCCGACCCTCATTCTTATAGGGTTTGACACAGCGTTTTTGTCAACAAAGCCGCTTTCAACCACGTGGCTTTTTGAACCCTTAGGATAACTGCAATCACAGCCTAAAAGATAAATTTCCTTAAAGCCCATATATACGGCAATTTCAATAAGCGAATATGTTATTGAATAGCCGTCATAAACAATTTCATAAGCATTGTCGCTGAATTGGGCATTGTATTCGCCGAATTTGACGTCAAAATAATGATAGTCGCTATTATAGGGGAAGAGTATAAAATCATTCGGTACATCATAGTACTTCTTGATAACGTCGGCGCAAAAAGCAGTCTTAAATTTTGTGCTTTTTATCACGTCCTGCATGGCGCCGTAGACAAATTTGTCCTGTATTCCGTAAAAATCAGGTCTAAAATCCGTTTTGTCAAAAAGCTTGATTATTGAATTAACACCAAAGGTATATTCATCTTTTAATTTTTCAAGATCGTCAATTGTGAGTGATGGACCTGTTGCAATTATAAAGCAACGCTCACCGTTATATTTATTTTCAAATTCCTTAAGCCTTGAAAATTGCCGGTCATCAAAGCCGTTTGCTCGTTTTTTTGCGTTTTCTTCAAGTTCTTTTTGCGATTTTCTTGTTCTCATTCTCCAATAACCGAGTCTGAAATTTTCATAAAGAGGGTTGCCCTCAAATATTTTTAAGATTTTGTCCTTTGTGTTCATCAAATAAGTCCTTTAACCTTTAAAAACTGCTCTGCCTTATATTCTGTCGGCAGGTATTTTCTGTAATTCATACAGTTATTTATATATTCATCACTTGTTGCAATCAGCCTTAAATCGTCCTCGTTCCAATTATTGTTTACTATCCCTAATTTTTCAGCTTTAATATAGCTTGCATTGTAGGGAATGTCGGTAGTGATAACAGGTGTTGCAAGCGCTATGGATTCGACAACTGAAACCATATTGTTATCTTTCTCGGTGTAAACAAGCATAGCAATTGATTTTTTCAGTATTTCAATAAGCTTGTTGTGGCCGAGCTTGCCTGTAAAAATAATATTTTTATCAGCACCAAGCTTTTTTGAAAGCGCTTTTAGGTTTTCTTCTTCCTCGCCTTCACCCATGATGTAAAGCTTTGCGCTGTCGTCATATTTATTTAAGTATTTTGCAAAGGCTTCAATCGATTTTTCAATATGCTTTCTTGAAATTAATTGAGAACTTATAGCAAATTGATTGTCCTTTTCTCTGCAAGGGGTGAATTTTTCAATATTAACGCCGTGGTCGATAATCGTATCTGATACATTTTTGCAGTATTTTGAAATAAATTCCCTTGCCTGAACGCTTCTTGCAACAATAAGCGCTTTTTTAAATCCTATTTTTGCAACAATTCCATACCAAAATTTGGAAGCAAGCCCATGAAAAATACGATTATGCTTACCAAGTTCTTGCCAAACAATTAGATTTCTTGGAGTGCAAAGCGCTAATTTGAGAGAATTAAGTGAAAATACTTCGCTTGTGATTATTAAATCAAAATTGCCTGATTTTGCGATTTTCTTAACCTCCGGGCAGTAGGGGAGAGTGTGCGGCGGAAAAAGTTTTGTAAGCCTCGTCCTCATCCAAATAATATTAAAAGGATAGCTCTCGTTCTCGCTCGGCTTATATAAATCAGATGCGGCAAGCGTAACGTCGCACCCCTTTTTCTTAAAAGCTAAGCACAAATCGTAAATCATCGTGTCCTTAATTGTATTAACTTTTTTAATATTCCTGTTCTCGTTGGTATAAAGAATAGGGTTTACAATTAATACTTTCATATTTCACCAAAAAAATTTATTTAAGTTGAGCCATAATATCGGCGTCTACGATTTCCTCACCCGTTCTGTTCTTTAGCTGCTCTCTCGATTTTTCCGAAAGGCCGTCATTAATTTGAGCGTTCATATCGCAGGTTGAAAGTTTGTCAAGCTCAGCCTTTGTAACCTTGCCGTCACGGTAGTCACGGCAGATTTTGTTTTCATACATTGAATATTTGTTTTCTTTAAAAAATCTAAGAAATTTGTGCTTAATAACCCAAGCGGCAGGAACCCAAATATACTTGTGCATGGCGGGGGAAACCGAGCCTATCATCCAGCACTGCCTGTCGCAATGGCGCACTTTTTCTCTGACTCTGTCCGCCTGCTCACTGTTCCAAAGAGTGTCCCAATCCGTTTCGTTAAGATTGCCCATAACCTCTTTTTCCTTAGTTCCATTGCAGGGCATAACATCGCCGTAAGGGTCAATAAAAAAGGTGTCAAATGCCATATCACACGGCAAAAGCCTTTTTTGACCGTATATGTAATTGATTAAGCCGTGGTTGAAATATGCTCTAAACCATTTCTTAGGCGAATTTGATTTCAAAAGCTCATTAATAAGCCCCTCAAATTCCTTTGCAACCATTGGTCTGTCTTTAATAATGTTTTTAGCCTCAACAAAATAAAATGAATTGTGAAGTGATGCTGTTGCAAATTCCATATTCATCTTGTCGCTTAATTTATAAAGTTCAACAAGGTCCTTCGCATTTTCGTCCTGAACAGTCATACCGAATCCGACGTCCGGGTGATTCATTTCAACAAGCTTTTTAAGCGTTGTGTAGCCTTTGTTAAAGCCGTCTTCAAGACCACGGATTTTATTGTTCGTTTCCTCCAAACCCTCAATCGAAATGCGAATACCTACGTTTGGAAATTCCTCGCAAAGTTTGATAATCCTGTCGGTAAAAAAGCCGTTTGTTGATATAACGATGCGATCGCTCTTTTTGTAAAGCTCACGAACTATATCGCCTAAATCTTCTCTTATAAACGGCTCTCCGCCCGTAATATTGGTAAAATACATTTGCGGCAGCTTCTTTATTGTCTCAACCGTCAGTTCCTCCTCAGGCTTTGACGGCTTTTTATATCTGTTACACATATTGCACCTTGCATTGCAACGATATGTAACTATTACTGTTCCGTTAAGTTTTTTCATAACGATTATCCTATCATCTGTTTTTTATTATTTTTGCAGGTACTCCGCCGACTATTGTGTAGCTTGGTACGTCGTGATTTACAACGGCACCGGCTGCAATAACACAACCGTCGCCGATTTTAACGCCGTCAAGTATTGTTGCATTTGCACCTATCCAGCAGTCTTTTCCTATTTCAATGCCTTTGCGTGTTGCGCCTTGTAAATATATCGGCGTGCTTTTATCTTCAAAAATATGGTTTTCGGAAAATAGGCTTACACCGGGTCCGAAAATCGTTGAATCACCGATTTTTACGTTTCCTCTGACTGAAATGAATGCATTTGGTGAAATGCCGACATCATTGCCGATAACAAGGCTTTCGCCAAGTTCTCTGATGACGCCGGTACATTCAATAATGCTGTTTTGCCCAAGCGAAAAATTATTGCCTATTTTAACTCCGCCTTTACAAAGCGCATTAATTGTGCAATTATCATTTATTGTTAATCCCGAGGCACATTCTATATGATTTTTTGATTTGATTTTTACTTTTCTTCCGATAAAGTTGATTTTGCTTCTTTTTTTAAACCCTATTGTGACAAAAAAGCCACGAATGAGCATAAAAAATCTTGTGGCTACAATAGAAAATAAATCTTTATCAGTTATATTTTCATCAATTTTATATTCACGATGTTTAATTTTGCTTATGATTTTCGATACTAACTTAACCATTGTGCTTTATACATTCCTCATATATTTTTAAAAGTTTTTCGGTGTAGTTTTCGATAGTGTTGTTGCTTGAATTGATTGCATTCTTACTCATTTTGCTTATAATGTCATCATTGTTCCAAAGATAAGAAATCTTTTGTTTTAAATCTTCTTTATCATCATGTTTAAATATTAATCCGGTATAATTATCATTAATTAGTTCAGGTATTCCTCCTAAATTCGAACCTATTACCGGAGTAGCAAGCGATAGTGACTCAATTATAGTCATAGGGCAATTTTCATACCATTCAGACGGACAAATCGAAAAAGAAGCATTTGCAATGTATCTTTTCAATTCATCACCGCTTTTTCTTCCGGCAAGTTCCAAATTGTCGATTGATTTGCAATAATCTTCAAGCGGACCGTCACCGACAAAAATAAATTTGATATGTGGTAATTCTTTAATAACATCTACAAGGGTTTTAATTCCTTTTTCAATGCTGAGCCTGCCAAAATACAGCACATATTTTTCATTGTCTTTTTTTGTATAATTTTTATTGTCTTTTTCAAGGAAATTATGCAGTACGGTTAATTTGCTTTCTTCGATTCCGCCTTTTTTTATTGTTTCTTTCATATAATTACTCGGGCAAATGTATTTGTCTACTAAGTTATATGTGTTTTTTTTATGATATATATAAGATTCTGCCGAAGCTAAAAGGCTTTGAATTGCAGAATTATGAATACATTTATTTTTTACGCAATTAAAATAATTGCCGCCTAAACATGCATCGCAATTTTCGTTTTTTTGTTCAATATACATTCTGTGATTTGGGCAAGCAATTTGGCAGTCATGTACAGTTTCAACAAGAGCAATGTTTTTTCCCTTAACTGCATAAATAATGCTCGGAGTGAGCTGAAAATTGAAGTTGTTAAGATGAACAACGTCAGGCTCAAATTTGTCAAGAAGCTTTTTCATCTTGTTCCTTGCTTCCGTTGAATAAACGGTTTTAAGGGAAAGCTTCAGCTTCTTTAATGCCGAACTGTTATGAAAATCCATGGCTTCGGTATAAAGGTCAAGGCTGTTTGAAACAATCCTGCCCTCGTGCTCCATACCGAAATATTCAACCTCGTGGCCTATTGATTTAAGGTAAGCGCCGAGTTTGAACATATATGTTTCCGAACCGCCGTTAGGGTAGAGAAACTTATTTACCATCAAAATTTTCATATTTGCCTCTCCGAGTTACTTTTTGTATAGTGATAATGTTTTTTCGGTTATATCGTCCCAATTATATTTTTTGCAAATATAGTCCTGAGCCTTTTCCTTGTATTCTTTTACAATATTTTCATTTTCAAGAAGAAAGCGTAATTTATTTTCCAAATCTTCTTTATCGCTTTTTTTGAAATAAACTGCATTTTCCTCGCAAACTTCGGTACATTCCGCAATGTCGGAAGTAAGGCAACAATTTGAATAGCTCATTGCCTCTAAAAGGCTTAGTGGCATACCCTCAAGGTTGCTCGGCAAAACGTAAATATAAGCATTTGAATAAAGCTCTTCAAGCACTTCACCTTGAACAAAATCGGTAAAGATAATATCATCTCTGCCGTTTGCACATTCCTTGACCTCGTTAAAATAATCGCTTGTGTGGCTAGCACCGCCTGCAATGACAAGCTTTTTATCCGTTTCAAGGTTTTTATATGCTTCAATCAAAAGCTTAACCTGCTTTTCCGGCACTATCCTTCCGAGGAATAATATGTAGTCGTTCTTTTTTAATCCGTATTTTTTATTTATTTCGTTATCATTTTTGATTACAGGTCTTTCAACTCCGTTTGGAATAAAAACCGTATCTCTGCCGTACTTTTCTTTAAAATAGTTTTGAACATTCTTTGAAAGAACTATAATTTCATCTGCATATTTTGCGGCGTTTCTTTCTCCGTATTTTAAAAATCTTGTTGCGAAACCGCCCCATTTAGCTCTTTGCCAATCAAGCCCGTGAATTGTAACAACAACTCTTTTGCCGAAAAGCTTTGGCAAAAACGACATCGAGGCAGGACCTTCTGCATGGATATGAACAACGTCACATCTTGAAAAGCTTACCCTTATCGCAGACAGAAAACTATAAACTATTGCATTTAGCTTGCCGTTTTGAAAGGTAAAAACAGTTTTAATCTTGACATTTTTTAAGCTAATGCGGTCGTTATCAACATCAAATTTGCTGCCCGATACGTGGTGACCTTTTCTGTTATAAACAATGACGTCATTGCCGAGTGCCGCTTCTCTTTTTGCAAGTTCTTCTACAACTATTTCAACACCGCCCTCTCTTGACGGTATTCTTTTGTGACCGAACATAGCGATTTTCATAATTAAAACCTTACTCTTGTTAATTTATAATCTATTCTGCGCCCTTGTGGGTGAGCACAACGCCGACTGTTTTAAACAGAATTTGAATATCAAGAAACGGCGACCACTCGTCGATATATTCACAGTCGAGTTTAACAACCTCTTCAAAATCCTGAATGTCGCTTCTGCCTGATACCTGCCATTTGCCTGTAATGCCGGGCTTCATTGAAAGCCTGCGCTTGTGGTGGCTCTCATATTTTTCAAACTCGTCAACCGTAGGCGGTCTTGTTCCCACAAGGCTCATATCGCCTTTTAAAACGTTCCAAAACTGCGGCAATTCATCAATGCTCGTTTTTCTTATGAATTTGCCGACTTTAGTAATTCTCGGGTCATTGTCCATTTTAAACATATGACCGTCCATCTTGTTTTGCTCCATCAATGCTTTTTTGCGTTCTTCTGCGTCTTGATACATTGAACGAAGCTTATATATATTAAATATACGTCCGTTTTTGCCGACTCTTTGCTGTTTGAAAATCAGCGGACCCGGTGATTCTATTTTAAGCGGAATTGCAACAATTAAAATAATAGGAAGCGACAAAACAGTTCCTACTATTCCGCCGATTATGTCAACAAATCTTTTTAAAGCAAGTTTGCCGGGGCTTATAACCGTAGGTGCAAACTGCGCCATAGGATAGTCGCTTTCAATTACACAGTTTAAATTATTATATTTACTTTCGGTAACAATTTTTTCAAGCGACGGGATATTTACATTAACCGTAATGCCCATATCCTCAAGTTCTTCAATAATTTCGTTATATTCGGGCAGCATATCCATTGACTCAACATTGATATAAGCCTCATCAAGGGACGCAGTCCTTATCCAGCCGATAATGCTGTCGGCGTTGGCAACAACGGGAACACCGTCGATATCAAAAATGCTCTTACCGTTTTTAAGAACAAAACCGTTTTCGTTAAAATCGGTGTCTATCAGTGCAACTGCGATAACATTGTTGGTCCAATTTTCTTTAAGCTTAGGTATAAATTCACACGCTCTTCCATAGTTGGAAATTACACCTACTCTTGTTGCAAATTTACTTTTTGAAATTTTTTTTATCATATAATGCTTAAAAACATATCTTCCCAAAAGAGAAAACGCAATGTAAAAAGCAAATGATGATAAAAACAGATAACGTGAGTCAATAATTGGGTTTTTAGTCAAAATCAGCATCACGCCGAATAAGGCGTATGTAAGAAAACAGTTTTTCAGCGTTGATATAAGCTCAAATTCTCTGTTTCTGACGGAGAAATTAATCTCAACCGAGAAGTATAGAAATACTATGATTGCCGAAAGAAGCAAAACAATAGTATATTCAACCTTGTCGTTTCGCTCATAATTCTGAATTTTCGGAATAATTAATCCGAAAATCAAGAAAGCGACGGCATGTGATGCTAAAAGAGATATTAAATTTATAATGAATTCTACGCCGCTTTGAAAACGCTTTTGCTGATTCACAAAAATACACCCTGTCTTGTTTGATTTTTAACGGTAGTTGTAATGATAATTGTAGTTGTAGCCGTATTTTGATTTGTATTTGTAGCCACGATACTTGCCGTAGCTGTAATATTTCATTCCGTTTGACTCTGTAGCATCATTTAATACGAAGCCGACTATGTTTGCACCGAGAGAGGTGAGAGAGTCAACTGCTTTTTTCGTGCTTTGCGTATCGGAAATGCCTGCTTTGACAATCATTATGTAGCCGGTACTCTTTGTCGCAAAAGCGGTTGGGTCCGTTACAAGATTGACAGGCGGTGTGTCAATAAATACGCAATCGTAATGTTGCTTAACAAACGCCAAAAGCTTATCTGTTCTTTCACTTGATAAAAGCTCTGATGGGTTTGGCGGAATTTTGCCGGCCGTAAGAACAGAAAGATTTTCAATATCTGTTTTCGATACGGTGATGTTGTCGGTAAGGCCTGCCAAAATCTCCGAAAGTCCGTTTTTTACAGGAATGGAAAACAATCTGTGAACGGTCGGGTTTCTCATATCTGCGTCAATAAGAAGTGTTTTCTTTCCCATTTGAGCAAAAGATACTGCCATATTAACACTGTTAATTGATTTACCGTTGTTGGCAGTAGGACTTGTTACGATGAATACAGGGCATTCATCGCCCTTTTGCGAGAAAAGGAGGTTTGTACGAATTGAACTGTAGGCCTCTTTAACAATAAACGGGGAAGAGGAGGAAAGAATTTTTTTCTGGTCCTCTCTTGAAAAGTGCATATTCTTGCTTTCGTTGTTTTTCTTTTTTGAAAGTGCCATTTTTTATTCTCCCTTCTTTCCTGAAATCTGATTTGCAACGTCCTCCATAGTGGCGCCGTTGTGCAACGACTTCTTTTCGTCAACAGGTAAAAGGCGAGGAACGGTGCCGAGAACGGGAATATCAAAATCTCTTGTCAAATCGCTTTCGGTCATAATTCTTGTATCAAATAATTCTTTGATAAAGAATACTGCGAATGCCGCAACAAATGCAACAGCAAAGCCGATAAGCACATTCTTTTTAAGATTTGGCGATGATGGCTTGTTCGGTGCGGAAGCGTAGTCGATAACCTCAACTCCGCCGACCTTAAGAACTCTTACAATTTCATCAGGTGCAAGCTCGGCAATAATGTTTGCAACATCAGCCGAGAACTGATTGTTTTCGGTAGTTACATTTACCTGAAAAGCAAGAGTAGACTCAACCTGAGATGTGGAAATCATTTTTGAAAGCTGAGTTGCCGTTGTGCCGTCTGCAAGCTTGTCTGCAACCTTGTTTAAAAACGTACGGCTGTTTACAACGAACATATATGTATTAACAAGTCGTTCTGAAGCATCAAGGTCACTTGATGTTATTGTTCCTGTTGAGCCGACAAGGTTGTCGTTATTGTTGTTTACATAAAAACTTACACCTGCCGTGTATTTCGGCTTGATAAGCAAATTTGTAACGCAGCCTGAAAGTGCCGCTCCGATAAATGAAATAATAAGTATTATTGCTGCTTTTTTTCTGAGCATCATAAATACTTTTCTTAAATCAATTTCAATTTCTCTGTTTTCTTCCATAGGTACCTCCGATTAATTAGTCCTATAATTATAAT
>ERZ1034952.287-NODE-287-length-47203-cov-6.526682_pt1 | contig 47203 bp, 47 predicted proteins | sample MGYA00520625_ERZ1034952 | MGnify/ENA primary metagenome ERZ1034952 (study PRJEB33766, sample SAMN09781773) | gut metagenome | biome: gut microbiome | host: Homo sapiens | place: Madagascar | study: EMG produced TPA metagenomics assembly of the PRJNA485056 data set... | reverse complement strand
CCTGTCCGCGACGAAATATATATCGCCGCCCTTGCCGCCGTCGCCGCCGTCGGGCCCGCCGTGGGAAACATATTTTTCGCGGCGGAAGGAAACGCTCCCGTTGCCGCCGTTGCCGGCTTTTACATAAATTGTAGCCTTATCGATAAACATTATATCACCGTCCCGAAAAAATAAAGAGCCGTCGGGATGCTTTCTTCACATTCCGACAAGCTCTTTACGTTATGATAACTAATCCGCGTTTTCAGCGTAAACGCTGACTTTCTTTCTTCCGCCTGCCATCGGCTCGAACTTAACGGTGCCGTCGACAAGAGCAAAGAGAGTATCGTCGGAGCCGCGTCCGACGTTAAGACCCGGATGGATCTTAGTGCCTCTCTGACGCATAAGAATGTTGCCCGCGGTAACGAACTGGCCGTCCTGCCGCTTAACGCCGAGACGCTTGGATTCGCTGTCGCGGCCGTTCTTGGTGGAACCGACGCCCTTCTTATGTGCAAAGAACTGTATAGACATTCTGAGCATGGTTTGAGCTCCTTTCAGTATTGATCATTGAACGGTTACCCGGACAAATTCCGGATAATCCTCTTCAAGGGAACGCATTTCGTGCAGAAAACCCCTGATAATGCCGTTCGCGGCGGCGGACGGACTTTTCACAGCCATTTCCATGACCGCTTCGGTTTCGTCGGCGCGGATGTCGGCTTCCTCGCCGAAACATTCCGTGACGGTGTTCGCCGTGAGAAAAGCCATTGCGCTGACTGCGGCGCAGACGATATCGCTGCCCGCTTCGGAATAACCCGAATGACCGCTGATGCGGAACCCGTAAAGACCGCCGTCACGGGCCTTGAACACAGCAGTGATCATTATTTTGCGATGCTGAGGATTTGAAGCTTGGTGTAGGGCTGTCTGTGACCGATATGACGCTTGGAATCCTTCTTGGGCTTGTAGCGGATGATATGGAGCTTCTTGCCCTTGCCGTTTTTAACAACGGAAGCCGTTACGGTCGCGTTGACAGTGGGGTTGCCTGCGGTGAAGCCGTTCTGATCGGCAACGGCAAGAACCTTTTCGAAGGTGTAGGTTGCGCCTTCTTCAAGCCCGAGCTTTTCGACGAAAATGATATCGCCCTCGCTGACCTTGTACTGCTTTCCGCCGGTTTCGACGATTGCAAACATATTGTAGACCTGTTCCTTTCAGTAAGACTCGCTGCAAATAAGGTGTGCGGCAGGCGCAACTTCATGACCCCATACAAGCGGCAATTGTTATATTATCACAAGCAAACGCACCTGTCAAGCCCTTTATCGCAAAAAAGTATGCGCCGCAGGCGGAAAACAGACCTGCGGCGCACTTATATGGGGGATATAAACTTTTTCAGACGGATGCAAAGGCTTTGTTCTTCAAACGGAGGTTATCGGCGATCATCGCGATAAATTCGCTGTTTGTCGGCTTCCCGCGGGAATTCTGCACCGTATAGCCGAAGAAGGAATTCAGCACGTCGAGATCGCCTCTGTCCCATGCGACCTCGATAGCGTGCCGGATGGCGCGTTCCACGCGGGAGCTCGTTGTTCCGTACTGCTTTGCAACGGAGGGATACAAAACCTTTGTAACGGAGTTTATCACCTCGTTGTCGTTTATCGTCATGATTATGGCGGTGCGGAGGTACTGATAGCCCTTGATATGTGCGGGAACTCCGATCTGATGTATTATCTTCGTGACCTGCGATTCGAGATCGGCATCCTCCCTGCCGGGAACGGCTGCGCCGCCGCGCCTTCTGCCCTTATCCGCAAGCCTGCGTATCCTGTCCGCAAGAGCGGCGTAATCGAGCGGTTTCAGCATACAGTATGCCGCACCGGCTTCGCAGCATTCCTCGAAAAGATTCTGACTGTTGAAGGATGCAAGCATAATAAACGCCGGAAAATCCTCCGTGAGCTGTTTCTTTGCCGTTCGGATAAGACCGACACCGTCGATCTTTCCGAGGTAAAGATCCGAAATGACAATGTTCGGCTTTGTGCGGACTATCTTGGAAAATGCTTCCTGGCCGTCCGCCGCTTCCGCGACAACTTCTATGTTCTGCCTCCGAAGGCTCTGAACGCAGGCGTTTCTGAATTCGCCGTTACTGTCGGCTACCAATACTCTCGGTTTTTCCATGTCTTTCTTGCTCCTCTTGCTTTTTTATTTTCTGTGATTGTATTTTAGCACACTTTATGCATTACTTGCAAGAGGTAAGCGGCAGAAAATGACCCATTCGGCAAATATTTCGTAATACATTATTCGCGAAATTAGCCCGATTTTCTCCCGAAAAAGCCTGTTTTTTCGTTTCGTCTTGTCGCTATATGGCGTTTTTTGTCGAATAATGTAATTATACGGCGGAGGTCGTTTTATACATTTCCCCGGGCGAAAATGTCGAAAGCTCCGCGCCGTGCGGGCGCGAAGCCTTCGTTTCGTTTTGATCCTGTTTTGCCTTTATGCCGCGTTTTGCTGCGATAATACCCCATATGCTTCGGAAAGCATATTCCCGATGAGGATCCCGTAGCCGCGTGTCGGATCGTTCACAAGAACGTGCGTCACCGCGCCGACAAGCTTTCCGTTCTGGATGATCGGGCTTCCGCTCATACCCTGCACTATGCCGCCGGTCGTTTCGATAAGCCTTTCGTCCGTAACACGGAGCAGAAAGTTTTTCGTGCTGCCGGAGGAACCGTATATCTGTTCTATCTCGATATCGTATTCCGCAGGCGTTTCGCCCGAAACGGTCGTCAGTATGGTTGCCGCGCCGGTCGTCAGTTCGCCGTTTTTCGCAACGGGGATCGGTTCACGAGCGGCTGCGGGGAGCCTGTCGAATCTGCCGAAAACACCCTCCTCGGTGTTCGACCACAGTGTCCCGCGGCGTACCGTGCCGAAATCCCCGCGCAGCTCGCCGGGGCTGTTTCTTTCGCTCTTCACGACAGAGGTTACCTTCACATCGACAACGGTCCCGCTCGCCATGGGCATCAAAATGCCGGTGGTCGATTCATAGATACCGTGGCCGAGCCCGCCGAAATCATCGGTTTCGGGGTCGATAAACGTCACGGTGCCTATGCCCGCCGTCGAATCGCGGATAAGCACGCCTATGCGCCATTCGCCGCTTTCGATATCACGCGCAGGGCTGACGGAAACCGTAAGCTCCTCTCCGCCGCGCAAAAGCGCGATATCGATACCGTTGCCTCCGCTGCCGGAGATGCAGTCGATAAGCTCCGAAGCGGTGGAAAATTCCCTGCCGCCCGCACGGATTATCACATCGCCGGCACGGATATCCGCATCCTTTGCGGGAAATTCAACGCCGGATGCCGTTTCCACCCCTGCGGTACCGATAACGACGGCACCTGCCGTGAACAGCTTGACGCCGAAGGGCATGCCGCCGGGTATCAGCTCGGTCATCCCGCCCTTTCCCGCCGCCGCAGCCGTAACCGGAGCGACGGACACAAACGCAACGAGCAGCACAGTAAAGAAAACGAGCAGTCTTTTTTCGGATTTGCTTCTCATTTTTGCTTCCTGTCTGTTTGTTTTTGAAAAATCAGGCAATTCTGCGCGGGCATTATCGCCTTCATTTTCTATGTTAATTTGTGCGGAAGCGGGAACAATAATTCAAGGAAAAAAATGATGTTTTTTGATGCTGCTATCTTCGTTTCATTGCCCGCTTTATGCTGCGCCCGGCGTTTGAGCGCCTTTTCAGGGCAACAAAGCAGCCCGCGGCAATACCGGCGGCAAGCCCGCACAGCGGCAGCAGAATGCCGAAAGCGCCGCCGTTTCCGCTTATGAAAAGCGATATAAGCACTATCGGCAAAAGCATAACCCCGCCGGAAGCAACGGCGGCAACTATGCTGCGCCCGCGGTAAGCCCCGATATACCCGCCGACAAATCCGCCGATAAAAAGGCTCAAAGCGGCGATCGGCACCGCATATGCAATGGCATTTTCGCTTTTGACCGCAAATAACGGCAGCAGCAGCGCAGCCGCAAGCGCGGCGGCAAGCCCGATACCGCCGCCGAAAAGCGCATCCGTTATCCCGCCTACGCCGCGAGCCGTGTCGATTCTCTTTCTGCCCATATAAATACTTTCCCTTCGTTTTTATTATATTTATATGGCGCGTTACGGGATTTATTCCGCAAACAGACCGTGCGCAAAGCTTTCCGTAAATTCGCCGAGCGAATCGAAATCGACCGCCGACGAATACACCGCTTCGAGCCGCAGGTGTATATCCTTTGCCTGCGAAAGCGCGCGCAGCGCTTCCGCGGCAAGCGAGGCGGAAAGCTTTGTAAGAAGCCTTTCACCCGCGGCGGGCGCGCTGTCACGGACAAAAATGCGTTCGGCGCAAACGTTTTTTTCGGTATCGGCAGCGGTGCAGGGCGCATCTGCGCTCGCCGAAACAAGCATATCGCTGCCCGGGAAATACAGCGCTGCGGGGAGCGAGATATCAGTCGGATCCGGTATAAAGCAATACTGTGCGCGTGCCTCATCCGCCGCACGGCAGAGCGACAGGAGCATCACCGTCCCCGCCCCGCCGCGGCGCGAAAGCCGAAGCAGTGTCCCGACATGCGTGAACGACGGCAGCGTGACAACCCCGGAAGGCGAAAACGCCTTTGCGATCAGCACCTGCCTTCCCCCGTCGGCAGAAAACAGCTTTTTGGAAAGGCGGCGTGTATACCGCGCAAGCACGGCGGGATCGGTGCGCAAAACGGCGGAATGCAGCAGAGCATCCCTTATATCACCCCGCGCCGAAAGCAGCGAATATGCCCGCTTGTAGCAAAGCGCTTTGCTGTCGCACAGGCGTATTATCTCCTCCTTGCTTCCGGCAAGCTTATCCCCGTTTATAAACGCGCCGAGGTCTATCAGGCTGTCACGCGCAAAAGGATAAACCGCATCGGCAGTGTGCGGGGAGGTACCGTCGATCATAAGCACGCCAATGCCGCGGATATATATGCCATCCAGTGAATCTGGGTCACCGGAGCAGAATATGCGGTCTGTTTCATACCCCTTTTTGTCTGCCAAAAATGCCACGCGCTTCATGAACGTCGATTTTCCGCAGCCCGGAGTTCCCTTTATTATATACACCCTTTTACTGCGCCCGATGATGTCCGGAAAAAGCGAAACGAACCCGTTTCTTGTATTTGCCCCGGCAAAATGATCCATAACAAACCTCCGAAAATATGTTTTGTGATTCGGTTCATTATATTCGCGCTTTCCTGCCCGTGTTCGCTTTTTTGCCGCCGCAACGGCAAATAAAAAAGGAAACCGCGCGGTTTCCTTTTTTGTCAAATAATCGTTTATCAGAAATTCTGCCTGTGCGCCTCGCGGATGATTGCGAGCTGCTGGCGTACCTGATAAAGCTTGATATCGTGCTCTCTGCCCTCGGTAAAGAGCGCGTATATCTGATCGTAATATGTCTGCACCGCGGCAATAAAGGGCGCCTGAGGATCGCCGTCCCAGGATTTTTCGTACCATTTGAGCGTTTCGGTGCAGTATGCGGGAAGCTTTTCCTCGCCCTGGCAAAGCGTGCCGCGGTTGAGCGTGTGCTTCGGGGCTTCCTCCTCGCGGAAGAATTTCCAATCGATATGCGCCATTGTACCTTTGAGCGTGCCGCGCGTTCCCTCTACCTTATATGTATAGCAGGGATATGCGTCGCAGGAGGAGATATCGAGGTCGATTATGGGTCTGTCCGGCGCTTTCAGAAGGAGCTTGACGTAATCCTCGGCATCGCCGAAGGTGTTTGCACGGTCCATATGGCAGAAAACCGTGGGCATTCCGTCATAATAATCGAGCAGGTTGAGCGCCTGATCGAGCGGATGAGGCCCGGTGTTTGCAAGGTTGCCGCCGTTGAAATCAAGGCAGCACTGCCAATCCCAGCGGCGGGCAAAGCCGTTGAACTGAATCCCGATATGTACGATCCTGCCCAATTCGCCGGAGGCGATGATCTTTTTTACCTCGGTAAAGTAATTCGCAAAGCGGCTCTGCTGGAATACAAGCAGCTTCAAGCCCTTTTCCTCGGCAATACTCACAAGTATGTCGTGTTCCTCCACGGTGGGGACAAAGGGCTTTTCGCACAGCACGTTGAAGCCGTGTTCCAGAAGATCCTTCGTTACCGGGAAGTGGAGATAGCTGGGAAGCGAATTGACGACAAGGTCAATATCCTTTCTGCCGAGTATCTCTTTATAATCCGCATAAACATCACAGCCGTACTCTTCTTTCGCACGTTCGCGGCGGATATCCATTTGGTCGACAACGGCGACGACTTTGAAGCGTTCGGTGTCCTTTTTCAGGTGAAGGCCGTGGATATCGCGGCCGCTCCTGCCCTGACCGAGTATGGCTATACGAATCTGTTCCATTTTACTCTCCTTTATTTTCGGGTTATTTATACCTTGATTATACCATGCCGCCGCCGAAAGTAAAGTATAAATATTCGTCTTTGAGCAAGTTTTTTTCACGCAGAAGCGAAAAATCCCGCTCTGCCGACACGGAATTCCCGCCTTCGGAATAATAAAACTCCGCACCGGTGCCCGTAAACGCAAAGCATTCCGCATCGAACCGCCGCTTTTCGATCCCGTATATCTCCGCAACGGCTTTTTTATCGGTAAAAACGCGAGAAAAGGGTATCAGCAGCCCGGTGAATTTATCCCAGTTCTGCGCCCTGTGCTCCGAAAGTATGCGGATGTGCCCATCCGTGACCGAAATCCCGAACCGGATCGAAAGGACATTTTCGTTTTCGAAGGTCTTTTGCCAGTTCATCACCGCGCCGTATGGCAGAAAGCCCTCTCCGCCGCACTGCGCAAAACGGCTTTCCGCGCTCTTTGCAAGCGAATCGGCGGCAAATGTCCGCAGCTCCTCCACGGCCTTTTTGTAAAATCCCTTTGCGTGCCGCGCGAGAGGGTCGCCAGGGCGCACGTCGATATCCGGCGCGCGCAGGTTCAGCCGCACGCCGATGCCACCGCCGGAAAGCATAAGCTCCTCCTTTACCGCAAGCTCGCGTATAGCGGAGATTTTTTTACTTTTTAACATAAATATCACCCGTATATAATTATTCGCCGCCGCAGCGGGTGATGACATCCGCCGCCGCATATAGCTCGAAAGCGGATGCGGTGACGGAAAGCGGCACCGAAAGCAGGCAAAGCTCCGCCTTTGCCGCGGGGCAGAAGAGCAGCACGGCACACGCCGCCGCACCCAAAGCCGCAAAGCGCACCCTTTTTGCACCGCGCACGGATGAAAGCCGCGCCACCGCGCCGGAAAACGCAAGCGGCGTGACAACGGAGGCAGCCGCCCCGGCGGCGCTCACCCCCGGCGCGGCGGAAGCTTCGGCGGAAAACGCCGTGATCGCGTATATGCAGACGGCGAAGGAAAAGAATGCCACCGGCGGCGCAAGCAGAAAGAAAGCCCTGCGCCAAACCGAATACACCGCAGCGGCGATACAAAGCAGCACGAGCACGGCGGAGGAGACCGCGCCGACTGTATCGCGCGAGGAAATGAATACCGCGCCGAGCCGCAGCGTGACCGAGCCCATGCAAAGTGAAGCAAAAAGCACCCCGCCAAAGCCGGACCGTATCCTTAACGAAGCCGCACAGGCACAGACCGAAACAACGGCGGCAACCCCGGCAAAGCAACCTCCGCCCAGCAGCAGCGAGGTGCAGACAGCGGATACCGGCACAAGAGCATAGACAAACTGCATTTATTTACCCCCGACATTTTCCTTTCTGCCGAGCGACTTTTTCGGCCAGGCAAAAACAAAATCGTACATACCCTTTTTATCGAACGGCGAAAGCGGGAGCAGAAAAGGCGCACCGAAGCTTTTTTTCGCGGCAAGCAGAATAAAAAGCAGCACCGCCGCAAGCCCGATCCCGAAAACACCGAAGACCGCCGCAAGCACCATCGCACCGATGCGTGCAAGCACGATAATATACATGAATGCCGGCGTTATAAAGGCGCAGACCGCGGCAAACGCAACGGTTATAACGCCAACCGAGCTGACGATCCCGGCATCCACCGCAGTGTTGCCGAGAATGATGGAACCCACTATCCCGACGGCATCGCCCACCGTGCGCGGCATACGCACACCGACCTCGCGCAGGAGCTCGAACAGCAGAAGCACCGCGATAAGCTCCCAGAAGAACGGAAGCTTTATATCCCTGCGCGATTCATCGATTATCCCGTACAGTGCCTCCGGAATGGCACCGCGGTCGTATTCCACCGCAGCGCAGAGCACCGCCGGCGCAAAAACGGAGGCAAAGAAGGCAAACAGGCGCAATATACGGATAAACGTCGCATAATACGGGGTGTGGAGATAATCGTCGGATGCCTGTATGCTTTCCGCAAACAGGAACGGCAGCGTGAGCACAAAGGGGCTGCCGTCCACGATTATCGCCACGCGCCCGGACATGAGCTTCGAAGCGACCTTATCCACCTTTTCGCTGCTTCCGCAGGACGGAAGAACCGGGTTTTTATCCCCTTCAAGCAGCATTGCTATATTGGCGCTGTCCGTGATAACGCTTGCTTTTATCGCGGATATCCGCCGCGCGATATCGGAAACAAGCTTTTCCGGCGCCCGGTCGGAGCAATAAGCCATCATGACATTCGTCTGCGAAACGCTGCCCACCGTAAAGCGCCGGAATTTCAGCGCGGGTGTACGGATATACCTCCGCAGGAGCGCCATGCTTGTTTCGGCATCCTCGTTGAAGCCCGCCTTCGGCCCGCGCACCGTAACATCGCTCGAAGGCTCGGTGATCCCGCGCGAGGGCGAGGACTGTGTCGCGGCGAGGCAGCAGAAAAAGCCGTTGGCATTCTCCGCGGCGACAGCCGTATCACCCTTTGCCACGGCGGCGGCAAGCGACTGCACGGATGCCGTGCCGGAAACGCCTGATGTCGTGACGACAGATGCAAGATCCCCGGCAAAATCATCCGAAACGGCGCCCAGCGGCGCGATCACATGGCGCGAAATGATATCGCGCGAGCTTATTCCTTTTATATAAGCGACAAATATGCGTGTCCCCCTGCCTGCGCTCCATTCGCGCACACAAAAATCATCGCAATCCGAAAAAGCGTTCAATAACTGCGAACGCAGCATATCGAGCCCTGAAATGTCCGTTTATGCCACTTCCCTTTTTTGTTGTTTTATTGGTTATTTTCCCCGCGAAGGCGGCGAAATAAACATTTATATTCCCGAAAAAGATATTGACATAACGGTCTTGTTTGATATAGAATAAAAAGAGGCAGAAAAGGTATCGGAGGTTTTGGGAAATGTCACGCGGAAAGGCTGCAAAAGGCGGGGGTATCCTTGCGGTAATACTTTGTATACCGCTCGCTTTTATCGTTTATTTCTGGATATCCTATTCCTCGCAATCCATATCGCTGAGCTCGGTCAGGGGTGTCACACTTGTCACGCCGAGCGGCGAAAGCGTGCTTGAATCGCGCAGCGATGTCGATTTCTTTGTTTCGCTGTCGCTTGATGCGCAGTCCATAAGCACCGCCATGCGCGACGTTTCGGGCGAGCAGGCTGTCGAGATAATCTACGATCGAGGCGACAAGCCCATCACATACCGCCTGTATCCCTCGCTCAACCTTTCCGGATGCCTGCTTGTCGGCCCGGAAACGGACGGCAAAAGCAAGCTTTATGTGCTCGATACCGATCAGGCAAAGCAGCTGCTTTTGAGAAGCGAGTTCGAATACCTCTATTCCTCGCAGTTTCTGCCGGTTCTGACGGTATCCACCGGCAACGAACGCACGGAGGTCGCCCCCGTCGAATGCGATTGGAAGTACATCAAGCCGGACGGAAACGTATACTCCTATACACCAGCTTCGCTTGCCGCGGGCGACGAGGTCTATACCGTCTACAAGGGTCTGGAAAATCATCTTTCCTTTTCGCCGGACAACGAAGCCAAACCCTATACCCTTTCGGATGTGATGTTTGTTTCGGAATCCGGAGTTCAGTACCGGATCGACGATATAAGCGAGCTTGATCTTTCCGTCGACACGCTCGTGAACGTGAGCTTCACCGCAAAGTGGAGCAATCTGAACGGAGCACAGAGCTACGGCGAGGCAAGCTATAAATTCCGCATACTTTACGATATCCCCGCCGTGCTCTCGGCATCCGCCGAAACACTGCGGATCGGCGATATACTCCGCATAGATGCAAAGCACCTCAACGCGGATGAATCGGTGAAGCTCAACACCGCGCTCGACACGATACCCCTTCGCTTCTTTGTCACCTCCGAGGATAACGGTTTTGCCCTGCTTCCCATCGGCATAAACAGCCCGCTCGGGGCGACAACGCTCGGGCTGACGACAAACGGCGGAACCTCCACCTTCCCGCTCACGCTCGAAGCGCTTTCGGGCTCCGGGGCGTGGGATCCGATATCCATCACGGAGGAACAATTTGAGTCTGCGATGTCCAAAACGCACCTCGAAGCCTATCTTGCCGCGGTGGAAGCCGTTGTTTCGGAACAGCCGGACGAAAACTATTTCACCTACGGCAGCGATAAATTTGCCTACCCCACCGGAAGCAAAAACGCAAAATACGGCTTCGGCAGGCGCGTGAACCTTTCCAGCCCCAACATACTTAACGATACGGGCGAGCGCACCATCGAAGCGGAGGTATACGAGCTTGCGGAGGGCGCGGAGGTGCGCGCGGCACAGAAGGGCAAAGTCGTATTTGCCGATACACTCGCCGCAACGGGCAACACCGTGATAATCTACCACGGCTACGGTATTTATTCGCACTATTACAATCTCAACACAGTGGGTGTTTCCGTCGGCGATGTTGTCGAATCGGCAAAGCCGATCGGCACCGCCGGTAAGACCGGCTTCACCGCCGATAAAACCGTGCTTACCTTTGCGGTGAGCGTCGGCGACGTTTTCGTAAACCCCGCAGCATTGCGGTAAACTCAATACAAGCCGAAGAAGCACGCGCACGCGTGCTTCTTTTCGGATCCGGGCAACGCGCCGAAATCATGAGGTTCTTTATTTCGGATAATACAAAAAGAAGGCAGCGCGAATTTTGCGCTGCCTTCATTATGGAGCCCCGCCAAAGGGGTTCCTTTTTTATGACGTTTATTCCGCGTGAGCGGGGATCAATACATCCCGCCGCCCATGCCGCCTGCCATCGCCGCATTTGCCGCTGCGTTGGCTGCTTCGTCCTTCTTGTCCGCGACAAGCGCTTCGGTGGTGAGAACCATGGAAGCAACGCTTGCGGCGTTCTGAAGGGCGCTTCTGGTGACCTTTGTCGGGTCGACAATGCCGCAGTCGATCATATTGACGAACTTTTCGTTATATGCATCGAAGCCGACACCCGCCGGTTCGTTCATGACCTGACGAATGATAACCGAGCCTTCGAAGCCCGCGTTTTCGGCAATCTGGCGAACAGGTTCTTCGAGAGCACGGAGAACGATGCTGACACCGGTCTTTTCGTCGCCTTCGACGGTTTCAAGAAGCTTTCTGACTTCGGGTATGCAATCGGCAAGAGCAACGCCGCCGCCGGCGACAATGCCTTCCTCGACAGCCGCCTTGGTGGCGTTGAGAGCATCCTCGATACGGAGCTTCTTTTCCTTCATTTCGGTTTCGGTAGCCGCGCCGACCTTGATAACGGCAACACCGCCGGAAAGCTTTGCAAGGCGTTCCTGAAGCTTTTCTTTATCGAATTCGCTGGTGGAAACCTCGATAGCGGCTCTGATCTGGGCTACGCGAGCCTTGATCTCATCGCTGTTGCCGGCACCGCCGACAATGATGGTATTTTCCTTATTGACCTTGACCTGCCTTGCGGAGCCGAGCTGTGCAAGGGTGGTTTCTTTAAGCTCGAGCCCGAGTTCGGAGGAAATAACCTCGCCGCCGGTGAGGATGGCGATATCCTTGAGCATTTCCTTGCGCCTGTCGCCGAAGCCGGGGGCTTTTACGGCAACGCAGGTGAAGGTACCGCGAAGCTTGTTCACGATAAGGGTGGAAAGCGCTTCGCCTTCGATATCCTCGGCGATTATGACAAGCTTCTTGCCGTTCTGAACGACCTGTTCGAGCAGCGGGAGAAGCTCCTGAACATTGGAGATCTTTTTATCCGTGATAAGGATGGAAGCATCGTCGATAACGGCTTCCATTTTATCGGTATCGGTGACCATGTACGGGGTGATATAGCCGCGGTCGAACTGCATACCTTCAACGACTTCGCAGCTCGTTTCGGCGGTCTTGCTTTCCTCGACGGTGATAACGCCGTCCGCAGTGACCTTTTCCATAGCATCGGCGATAAGTCTGCCGATGACCTCATCGCCCGCGGAAACGGTGCCGACGCGTGCGATATCCTCGCTGCCGTTGACCTTCTTTGCGCTTGCTTTAAGCGAAGCGACGGCGGTGTCGACGGCGCGTGCGATACCCTTTTTGACTACCATCGGGTTTGCGCCGGCGGCAACGTTCTTCATGCCTTCGCGAACGAAAGCCTGTGCAAGCAGCGTTGCGGTGGTGGTACCGTCACCGGCTGCATCGTTGGTTTTGGTGGCGACTTCACGAACGAGCGAAGCGCCCATATTTTCAAAAGCGTCCTCAAGCTCGATCTCCTTGGCGATGGTAACGCCGTCGTTGGTGATGAGCGGAGCGCCGAATTTTTTATCGAGCACAACATTGCGGCCCTTCGGGCCGAGAGTAATCTTTACGGTGTCGGCAAGCTTGTCGATACCGCGCATAAGCGATTCTCTTGCCTCGATGCCGTGTTTAAGTTCCTTTGCCATATCAGTGATTCCTCCTGTTATTCAACTATCGCAAGAATGTCGTTCTGGCGAACGATTATATATTCTTCGCCGTCGAGCTTGATCTCGGTTCCGGAATACTTGCTCGTGATGACCTTATCGCCGACATGAACCGTCATGACGACTTCCTTGCCATCCACAACACCGCCGGGGCCGACTTCGATAACCTCGGCTACCTGGGGCTTTTCCTTTGCCGCGCCGGTAAGGATGATACCGCTTTTGGTGGTTTCCTCGGCTTCGACCATTTTAACGACAACTCTGTCTGCAAGGGGTTTAAGCTTCATAATAATTACCTCCGTTGATCTCTTTTTCTTTACGGAACAGTTATACTCCGCATTTATGAACAATCAAAGTGAATACATGGTTTGAATTGTAAAGTATTGGCAGAAGCCGCGGGCGAGTGCTAACGTTTTGTGCCGCCGCAGCGAAGATATGCCGCATTTCATCTGCCGCAAGTGCCAAAAATCAACCCTCTTCGCGCCTGATCTTCCTGCCCATGAGCACGCCCATGACGGAAGCCATCATCAGGCCGCGTGTCCACCCGGAGGAATCGCCCAGGCAGTAAAGCCCGGAAACGCTCGTATTGAAATCCGAGTCCATCTTCACGCGGTTGGAATAGAATTTGAGCTCCGGCGAATAAAGAAGCGTTTCCTCCGAAGCGAAACCGGGAACCACTTCATCCACCGCCTTGATAAAGTTGATGATGTTCATCATTGCGCGGTAGGGCATTGCGGCGGTTATATCGCCGGCAACGGCATCCGGAAGTGTCGGGCGGACATTGGATTGCGAAAGCTCCTTTTCCCAGGTGCGTTTGCCGTCCAGTATATCTCCGAAGCGCTGAACGAGTATATGTCCGGCGCCGAGCATATTTGTCAGCTCACCGACCTTCTGGGCATATGCGATAGGCTGATTGAAGGGAACATTGAAATTGTGGGAGCAAAGTATGGCAAGGTTGGTATTGCTGCTTTTGAGCTCCTTATACGAATGCCCGTTGACAACGGCAAGGTCGTTATCGTAATTTTCCTGGCTGACAAAGCCGCCCGGGTTCTGGCAGAAGGTACGCACCTTGTTTTTGAAGGGGTGCGGATATCCGATCAGCTTGGATTCGTAAAGAACGCGGTTGACAGTTTCCATGACTTCGTTTCTGACCTCGACACGGACACCGATATCGACGGTACCCGGCTCGTGGGCGATATCGTTTTCGGCGCAGATCTTTTCCAGCCAATCGGCACCGCGCCGCCCTGTCGCCACGACGGTGTAATCGGCGGCGATCTCGTGTTCGCCCTCCGGAGAAGCTATGCGCACGCCGCGGCATTTGCCGTTTTCGAGCACAAGGCCCACGCATTCGGTGCCGAACATTATCTCCACGCCGTGTTCAAGCAGGTACTTTTCGATGGAAAGATAGATATTCTGCGCCTTTTCGGTGCCCATATGGCGGATAGGGCAATCGACAAGCTTCAGCCCCGCACGGATGGCGCGCAGACGTATCTTTTTCACCTCGTCATCGTTGCTGATACCCTCCACATGGGTGTCCGCACCGAAATCGAGATAAATGGAATCGGTATATTCTATGGTCTCCTGCGCAAGATTATCGCCGACAAGCCGCGGAAGATCCCCGCCGACTTCGGAGGAAAGCGAAAGCTTGCCGTCCGAAAATGCACCCGCGCCGGAAAAGCCGGAGGTTATGTGGCAATAAGGCTTGCAGTTCATGCAGTGCTTCGTGACGCTCTTCGGGCATTTGCGGTTTTCGACCGACCTGCCCTTTTCGATGATAAGGATGCTCTTCCCGCTCCCCTTGCGGATCAGCTCCAGCGCGGTGAATATGCCCGCGGGGCCCGCGCCGACGATGACAACATCTTTTTTCATGACAAACCTCGATTCAAACAAATTTATACCGATATTAAAATACCATAAAACCGTACCGGTGTCAAGCACGATGATTGACAACAAATGCCCCGCGTGATATTATATTATTGTTGAAAGTGAGTACAGCGCCCGCCCGTACACGGCGGCACCGTACTTTGCCGACATAACGAAAAAGGAGAAGAATCATGAAAAGAACCGTTTCCCTGATATCCCTTCTGCTTATATGTACGATGCTGTTTTCGTGCGGTACCGGCACCGATGCCGGATCATCCTCCGCCGCGGAAGGCACGCAAAGCGCCGCCTCCGCGCCCGGCACCGAAAGCTCCCGCGACGGGGAAAAGCCGGAAGCGGAGGGCAGGCTGCTCATAACCTTCGGCGACAGCATAACCGCGCTGAGCGACTGGGGCAAAACGGCTGCCGAAAGCTGCGGAATGCGTTGCTTCAACGCAGGCTTCGGCGGCATGAACACCGAAACCGCGCTCACACGCCTGGATGCCTTTGTAACCTCCCGCAAGCCGGACATTGTCACGATATGCTTCGGCATGAACGATATGCTCATGACGGCGAAGGATAAGCCGCAGGTCACGCCCGAAAGGTTTGCCGAAAACCTCAAATCCATGGCGGCAAAGGTGCGCGAATGCGGCGCCGTGCCCGTGCTTATGACGGCAAATCCATTAAATCCCGATGTGTTCTATACCTCCCAGGGGCAGAACCCGGAGCATTACTCCAATGTCGGTTCCCCTTCGGATTGGCTGATGAAATATAACGATGCCACCCGTGACGTCGCCGCCGAAACAGGCACTGCGCTGATAGACACCTATGCCCAATGCATGCTTTCCTCACAAGTTGTATACCGGGCGGACGGGATACATCTTTCGGAAGCCGGAAGCGGTATCTTTGCCGAAGCACTTACAAAGTGGATAAGCGAAAACTACGAAATCGGCAGCTCCGGATCGAAGCCGGACACGGGGTACACCACCCCCGAAAGCGGCGGGGAGCTATCGCTTCTGCCCCGGGATGCGGGCGAATTTTTCCTGCCGGAGGCGGGTACGCTCGTGATCAAAAACGAAGGCGGCATATATAAAATGTCCAACACAAACGGGCTTTGGCCGGAGGCGCAGTACGCCTTTACCACGCCGGTGAAGGTGAACAAAGCCGCAAAGCTGCTTTGCGATATCGTGACGGATCAAACCTATGTTGCAATAGTGCTTTACTTCGGCGGAGCGACCCCGAACGCCTATACCGACGACCAATACCTTGTCGTTTCGCAGAAGCTCGGTTATGAGATCGACCCGGTATCCGGCGACGTGCTTCCCCACCAGCACATACTTTTCGATGCGGCATTGAGCACGCTGCCCCTGCCCGCCGGAGCATACGATGCCGACGGAAACATTATCATCAGCGGCGTGAAGATATACATACCCGGCACGGCTAACAACGCGGTGACATTCCGCAAATTCGCCGTCGCGGCGGAATAACGGTGCAAAAACACAAAAGTGCTTCGCGAAAAACGAAGCACTTTTCTTTTTTATTCAGTCCGCAGCCGTATCGCTTTCGCGTTCCAGCCGGAAGGAGCCCATATCGAACCGGCGGTAATAAATGATCGTGCATAAAGCACACACCGCCCAGCCGACGGGGTAGCTCATCGCAATGGGGATAAGATCGTTCGAAATGAAGTTGGACATAACGAAAAGATATATTTGCCGCACGCCGATAAAGGAGGAAAGCATGATAAGCATCGGCGCTTTTGAATTGCCCGCGCCGCGCAGTGAGGCGGAAAACACCTGGTTTACGGAGCAGAAGAGATAAAACGGCGTGATATATGTGAGCAGCGTGACCGCCTGTGCCGCGATATCGACATCGTCCTTATTGAAGATAAACACGATGCGGGGCGCGAATATCATCACCGGGACCATTATGCACACCGAGCAGAGCGTGGAAAGAAGATATGCCGTGCGCGCGCCCTTTTTTGCCCGGGCGACATTGCCGCACCCGAGATTCTGCCCGACAAAGGTGGAAACGGCAAGCGCGATGGACTGTATGGGAAGGAAGATGAACTGATCGACCTTGGAATAGGTTGTCCAGCTTCCGAGATTGACCTGCTTATCGCCGTTGATATTGCCGATATAGGATTGCACGAAAACGTTTGCAAACGCGGTGAGCGCCATCTGGATCGCAGCCGGAAAGCCGATTTTGACAATGCGTTTGAGCATGAACATATCTATACGGATACGCTTTATATGCAGTTTCACGCAGGAATCATCACGGATCAGAACGAACATCGTAAGTGCCGCAGAGGCAAACTGTGCAATGATCGTCGCAAGCGCAACGCCCTCCGCCCCCATTCCGAGCCGAAAAACGAAAAGAAGATCGAGCACGACATTCGTGAACGCCGAAACGATAAGGAACACGAGAGGGCGGCGCGAATCGCCGACAGCGCGCAGTATCCCCGCGCCCATGTTATAAAACATCAGCCCCGAAACGCCGCCGAAATATATCATAAGATAATCGTTCGCGGCATTGAAGAGGCTTTCGGATGAATCCGAGCCGAGCATCAGCCGCAGCATCAGCGGCGATATCAGAACCCCGGCAACGGTGAATACCGCAGCCATTATCGCCGTCATCGCCATTGCGGTATGCACGGCGCGGCTGACGCTTTTATCATCCTTTGCGCCGAAATACTGCGAAATGACCACGCCTGCGCCGCTTGCCAGCCCGGCAAAGAAGCCGATAAGAATGTTGATTATCGGCCCGACACTGCCGACAGCCGCATAAGCGGAGCTGTCGCCGCTCTGACCGATGACCCAAACATCGACCATATTATAAAGCTGTTGGAATAAATTACCGACAAGAAGCGGCAGCGCAAACCTGAAAATATTTCCGGTTATGCTGCCGCGTGTCATATCAAGCTCGTGCTTGTTTTTATGTGAAAGGATACGGGTACCGCTCATTGAAAAACCTCCGCGTCTTTCCATGATACCACCTTTCCGGGCAAAACACAACCACCCGCGCAAAAAATATGCCGAAAAGCGCAAAAAGCTGCCGTCACGGCGAAATGCCTTGCATTATGTGCGGCGGCATGGTATACTTTCTGCAAGAAATTCCCCCGAAAGGAATGTATGAAAATGAACGATCTTGAAATAGCGCACAGCCGAACGCCGGAGGATATCGCGGCGATTGCCGCGCGCGCGCATATAAGCGAAGATGCCATAGAACGCTACGGCAAATACAAGGCAAAAATATCGGATGAGTTTATCGCCGGAGCGCAAAACAAAAAGCGCGGCAGGCTGGTGCTTGTCACCGCGATAACGCCGACACCCGCGGGCGAAGGCAAAACCACGACCACCATCGGTCTGGCGGACGGGCTGCGCCGGCTCGGCAGGGATGCCGCCGTTGCCCTGCGTGAACCCTCGCTCGGGCCGGTATTCGGCATCAAGGGCGGAGCCGCAGGCGGCGGGTATGCGCAGGTCATCCCCATGGAGGATATAAACCTTCACTTCACGGGCGATTTTCACGCCATCGGCGCGGCAAACAACCTGCTTGCCGCAATGCTGGATAACCATATCCAGCAGGGCAACGAGCTCGGGATAGACATAAAAAGCATTACCTGGAAGCGCTGCGTTGACATGAACGACAGGCAGCTCAGAAGCATCGTGGACGGGCTCGGCGGCAAGGCAAACGGCACCCCGCGTGAGGACGGGTTTGACATAACCGTCGCAAGCGAGATCATGGCGGTATTCTGCCTTGCGGAATCGCTTGCCGACCTCAAAGCACGGCTTGCAAGGGTAATCGTCGGCTACACATACGGCGGAAAGCCCGTAACGGCGGGCGATCTGAAAGCCGCAGGCGCGATGGCGGCACTTTTGAGGGATGCCTTCAAGCCGAACCTTGTGCAGACATTGGAGGGCACCCCCGCCTTTATTCACGGCGGTCCCTTTGCGAACATTGCGCACGGCTGCAATTCCGTGCGCGCGACAAGGCTTTCCATGAGCCTTATGGATTACACCGTGACGGAGGCGGGCTTCGGTGCCGACCTGGGCGCGGAAAAATTCCTGGATATAAAATGCCGCGCGGCGGGAATAAAGCCGGATGCGGTTGTTATGGTTGCAACAGTGCGCGCACTGAAAATGCACGGCGGGCTTGCAAAAAGCGAGCTTGCGAGGGAGGACACCGCCGCACTTGCCCGCGGGATCCCCAACCTTTTGCGACATGCGGCGAATATCCGCGAGGTTTACCGTCTGCCGGGTGTTGTCGCATTGAACCGCTTCCCCACCGACACGGATGCCGAAGTAAAGCTCGTGCTGGATGAATGCCGCAGGCTCGGTATAAAAGCCGTGCTTTCGGACGCATGGGCGTGCGGCGGCGCGGGCGCGGAGGAGCTCGCACGGGAGGTCGTGCGGATATGCGACGAAGGCAGCGGGGATTTCCGTTTCGCCTACGAGAGCGAAATGAGCATCCCGAAAAAGATAAACGCCGTGGTGACAAAGGTCTACCGCGGCGCGGGTATCGAACTGACATCGCAGGCAAAAAAGCAGCTTGCGGTGCTGGAGGAGCAGGGCTTCGGCAATCTGCCGGTGTGCATTGCGAAAACACAGTACAGCTTTTCGGACGATCCGGCAAAGCTGTGCGCGCCGGAAGGGTTTACTGTCACCGTGCGCAGCCTTCGCGTGAGCGCAGGCGCGGGGTTCGTTGTCGCGCTGACGGGCGACATACTCACCATGCCGGGGCTGCCGAAGCACCCCGCAGCCGAAAACATAGATGTGGACGAAAACGGCAATATAACAGGGCTTTTCTGAAAAAGCCGTGGAGATACGAAATAAAGGATATTAAGGATCCCCGTGCATTTCTTCGAAACGGAGGAATAAACCGTTATTTTATATACGTTTTGCCGTTGAGCACTGCAGACACAAGCTTTTCGCCGCGGTAAACGAGCTTTAACGAAAAAAACGGGTAATCGCTTTCGAGCAGTTTGAGGAATATGCGGTCGCCCTCCCACGCGGGAAGCTCCGGCAAACGCCGCTTCGGTATCCATTCGAGCACGCCCTCCGAGCATTCGTGAAGCGTGCCGTGCCAGGATGTCACCCGAAACAGATGCATATATTCGGTGCCGAATTCATCCGAAACAAAGGTGACAATACCGCGGTATTGCCAGTCCGTGGCTTCGAGCCCGGTCTCCTCGGATATTTCGCGCTTCATGCAGTCCTCCGGCGATTCGCCGTATTCCAGCCCGCCGCCGACACCGATCCACTTATCGCGGTTTTCGTCGTTTTTCTTCTTTATGCGGCGGAGCATAAGATACTCGTCGCCCTTTTCAATATAGCAAAGCGTTGTCTGTCTTGACACTGCAGCCACCTCCGTCGTTTTTTCGCTATACGCCGATTATATAATACTTTGAGGTCCATTGTCAAATACAACAGATCATCGGGAGCAAAAGCAATGAAAACAGTAAAAGAATGGTGCTGGATGCACTACGAGCAATACCTTGTGAACGAATGGATACAGTGCAGGAACGAAGGGCGCGATGTAGACGACCTGAAGGAGCTGTGCGAATTTGTGGAGCGTGAAAGCCGCCGCGAAGGCAGCCGCCGCGATTTCGAAGCGATCGGCGCGGAAACCGGCAGACTGCTTGTGAATTCCGCCGTAAAGCCCGGATATGCATATAACGAGCCGAGCGACTACGAAAGCATACTTGATGCACGCCCGGAGCAGACATTTTCGCCCGTGCACCCCAAGCAAAGCGATGCCCTGCGCGACCGTATTGCCGGCGCGTGGGCAGGCAGGATCGCGGGCTGCCTTATAGGCAAGCCTTTCGAGGGCTGGCGATATGCGAATATCAAAAAATTTCTCTCGCTCAGCGGAAATATGCCGATGCGCCGCTATGCCCGTCTTGCCGATTTCACCGAAACCGTCCGGCAGCATTTCGAGCCGAACCCGGAAGCGGCGTGGGCGGACAATTTTACGGGTGCCTCCCCCGCCGATGATGACACGACATATACCGTTATCGGTCTGAAAACGGTGGAAAGCTTCGGGCGGGATTTCCTTGCCGTGCAGGCGCTGGAATCCTGGCTGAGATATATGCCCATCGTTACCGCCTGCACTGCGGAGCGCATTACCTACTGCAACGCCGCGCGCGGGCTTGTCCCGCCCGAAACGGCAAGATATCACAACCCGTACCGGGAATACATCGGCGCACAGATACGCGCGGATTTCTACGGCTACTGCAACCCGGGCGATCCGTTCAATGCAGCCTCTATGGCATACCGCGATGCGAGCATTTCGCACACCGGCAACGGGATATACGGCGAAATGTGGGTCGCCGCGATGATAGCCATTGCCGCGGTAAGCAGCAATATAAGATATGTGGTCACAACGGCGCTTGAACAGATCCCCGCTAATTGCCGTCTTGCGGAAGCCGTATGGCGTGTCGTGAAGGATTTTGACAACGGCACGCGCGAAGAAGAAGCACGCGAAAAGCTCCACACGCTGTATAACGAAAATATCGAGCTTGAATGGGGCAGCGTTATTACCAATGCGGCGGTCGTCGCGCATTCCCTGCTTTACGGCGGGGGCGATTTCGCAAAAACTGCGGGCACAGCGGTCATGTGCGGCTACGACACCGATTGCAACGGTGCCACCGCCGGGAGCGTTGTCGGTATGCTGCTCGGCAAAAGCGGCATACCCGCCGTTTGGTACGAAACCTTTTCGGGCGAGCTGCTCACCTCCGTGGAGGGGTACAACCGCGTTTCAGTTGACAGTCTGACCGAAAAGACAATGTCGCTGCTCCCCCGTGAATAAATACCGAAAAAGCACGGCGCTTCCGCCCGCGATCGTCGGCGGAGGCGCTGTTTTTGTTTTGGATTCGGATTTCCGCATGGCAGGAAAAATTTTTTCGATTCCCTATTGACAAACGTTTTTGCGTGTGGTATTATAGCATCAGAAACGATAATAATTATCGTTATCGTTTTTGAAAGAAGGTCCTCTATGCCCGAAAAGCAGAAGCATTCCCGCCAGCGTGAAGCGATATACGAATTGCTTAAAAGCGTTACCTGCCACCCGAGCGCGGAATGGTTATACGAACACCTGAAGGCCGATATCCCGAAGCTGAGCCTTGCGACGGTCTACCGCAACCTCACAACGCTATGCGAAAACGGCATGGCGATAAGGCTTGATGTCGGCGACGGAACCGTGCGTTATGATGCGCAGACGCGCGACCACAACCACTTCTTCTGCAACGCCTGCAAAAGGCTTTCGGATGTCGGTTGCGATGATGAAATCTCCGGGCTCGACCGTTTGATCGAGCAGCGCTCCGGCGTGAAGATAACCTCGCATTCCTTTGTGTTTTACGGCTTGTGCCGTGAATGCAATATAAAACAACAAAAACACGAAAATTAAAGGAGTAATCACCATGAAGAAATTTGTATGCCCCGTTTGCGGCTATGTACACGTTGGAGAATTCCCGCCCGAAAAGTGCCCGCAGTGCGGCGTTCCCGGCTCGAAATTCATCGAAATGAAGGAAGATTCACTCAATTATGCCTGCGAGCACGTTATCGGTGTAGGTGCAAAGGGCAAGATCGACGAAGAAGTTTACAACGGACTTAAAGCCAACTTCGAGGGCGAATGCACCGAAGTCGGTATGTATATCGCAATGAGTCGCCAGGCAATCCGCGAGGGTTACCCCGAGATCGGCGCCTTTTACCTCCAGGCGGCATATGAAGAAGCCGAGCACGCCGCCAAATTTGCCGAGCTGCTGGGTGAAGTCGTGACCGATTCCACCAAAAAGAACCTCACGCTCCGCAGTGAAGCCGAATGCGGTGCAACCTCCGGCAAGTTCGAGCTTGCGAAGCGCGCAAAGGAGCTCGGTTACGATGCGATCCACGATACCGTCCACGAAATGGCAAAGGACGAAGCCCGGCATGGAAAAGGCTTTGAGGGTATGCTGAAAAGATATTTCGGCTGAACCGCGCACAGACATTAAGCAAACAGCATAAAAAAGGTACTCCGCGCTTACCCGCACGGAGTACCTTTTTTGTTACTTTTTAAGCTTTGCCGTTTTTTCATACGCGGCGACAACGGCGTTTGCTGCGGCATAACGGAAGGAATTGCGTTCCAGCTCCATAACGCCCTCGATCGTCGTACCGCCGGGTGAGCACACGGCATCCTTCAACTCGCCGGGGTGCTTTCCGCTTTCCAGCGCAAGCCTTGCCGAGCCGAGAACCGTCTGCTTTGCATAAAGCAGCGCCTCCGCACGCGGCAGACCGCATTTCACAGCGCCGTCCGCAAGCGCTTCGATAAACATATATACATATGCCGGTCCGCACCCGGTAAGCGCGGCTGCGGCATCAATATGCTTTTCTGCGATAGGCGTAAGCAGCCCGCAGCGGGACATTATCGCGGTGAACTGCCCGACTTCGGCATCGCCGACCCCGCCCGCGCAGCAGTAAAGCACCGTTCCCTCCCCCGCCGCGACGGGTGTGTTGGGCATGATGCGTATAACACGGTCGGTTCCGTAATCGGCGGCGACGGAAGCGGAGGAAACGCCGGCAGTCATTGTCACGACAACGGTTTCGTTGTCGATCTGATCCTTTATCCGAGCTCCGAGCGCGGATACCCCATCCGGCTTTACGCCGAGAAAGAGGAATCGCGATTGCGAAGCGACGGCTTTGGCATCCGCAGCCAAAGCGCCCACCTCGCCGGATATCGCCTGCGAGCGCGCGGGGTTATGCTCGCAGAATATAATGCTTTCCCCGCCGGCTGCAGCGGCAACGGCGCGCAGGAGCGACCCGCCCATATTTCCGGCACCGATAAAACCGGCAACGTATTTTTTCATATAAATTCCCTCTCTAACGAATGTTGCCGTTGCCGGTAACGATGTATTTATAAGTCGTCAGCTCGCGGATGCCCATCGGACCGCGTGCATGGAGCTTCTGCGTGGAAATGCCCATTTCGCAGCCGAGCCCGAATTCGCCGCCGTCTGTAAAGCGTGTGGAGGCATTTACATACACCGCGGCGCTGTCCACGCTGCGGGTAAAGCACTCCGCCGCGGCGGCATCCTCCGTAATTATCGCATCGCTGTGGTGCGTGGAATGCGCGGAGATGTGCATTACTGCGGATTCGACGGAATCCACTACTCCGACAGCGAGTATATAATCCAGAAATTCGGTATCGAAATCCGAACCGCCCGCCGGCGCAGCCGTTTTCAGGTATTTTATCGCGCGCCCGTCGGCACGCAATTCCACGGCAGGCTTGCCCTGCGCGGCACGCTTTTCGACAAGCCGCCCTTCGAGCATGGGCAGAAATTTCTCCGCAATCGATTCATGCACAAGGCAGACCTCCGCCGCATTGCACACCGAAGGGCGCGAGGTTTTGGCATTTTCGACAATATTCAGCGCCTTTTCGATATCTGCCGCCTTGTCCACATAGATATGGCAGATACCCGTGCCGGTTTCGATACAGGGCACCGTCGCGTTTTCCACGCACGCCTTTATAAGCCCCTTGCCGCCGCGCGGTATGAGAAGGTCTATATACCCGTTTCCGCGCATGAGTTCATAGGAGCTTTCGCGGCTCGTATCCGAAACAAGCTGGACAAGATCGCTGTCCATACCGGAGACGGAAAGCCCTTCACGCAGGGCGTTTGTTATCGCTTCGGCGGAGGCGTGCGCCTCCTTTCCGCTGCGCAATATGCAGGCGTTGCCGCTTTTGAGCGCAAGCGATGCGGCATCCGATGTGACATTCGGACGGCTTTCGTATATTATCGCCACAACGCCCATCGGCACGCACACCTTGCGGATAAGCATTCCGCCGGGGTGTTTGTGCTCGGATAACACTTCACCGACAGGATCGTGCAGCCGTGCGACATCGCGCATTCCGCAAGCCATTGCGTGTATACGTTCGGGGGTGAGGAGCAGCCTGTCGATCATAACCTCGGACATATTTCCCCTTGCCGCCGCGACATCCGCTCCGTTTGCGGCAAGTATTTCGGTTTGGTGCGCTTCGAGCGAATCCGCCATATTTATGAGCGCTGCGTTTTTTTCGTCCGCGGTGGCGAAAAAACGCTTTGATGCTTTCTTTGCACGCTGCATTATTTCATGTGTGGTCATTTATCCTTCCTCCCGATAAAGCGTGTTCCGACGGGCTTCCCTTCGATAATGTCATAAAGAACCGCCGGGTCGGTACCGTCGGCAATTACCATATCGCATCCGCCGGATGTCACTATTTCCGCAGCGCGCAGCTTTGTAGCCATGCCGCCGGTTCCGATCCCGGAGCTCGGGCAGCCGGCAAGCGCGTATATGTCGGGTGTCAGCTCGCGCACGACAGGTATAAGCTCCGCATTTTCGTCCTTGTGCGGGTCGGCGGTGAACAGGCCTTCGATATCCGAAAGTATCACGGTGAGATCCGCACCGATGCTTTCGCCCACAATTGCGGCAAGCGTGTCGTTGTCGCCGATAACAAGCTCGCTCGTGGCGACGGTGTCGTTTTCGTTTATGACCGGCAATACCTTCAAAGCAAGCAGCTTTTCGACGGTGTTGACAAAATTACCGCGGCGCGCCGGATCGTTTACATCCTCCGCCGTGAGCAGTATCTGTGCGACGGTGTGGTTGTATTCCGAAAAAAGCTTGTCGTATGTATACATCAGCTCGCATTGACCGACAGCCGCGGCAGCCTGCTTCAATGTCAGCTCGCGCGGGCGTTCGGAAAGCGAAAGCTTGCCCATCCCCATCCCGACGGCGCCGGAGGAGACGAGTATCACCTCAAAACCCGCATTTTTTATATCGCTTATGACCTTGCAAAGCGTTTCCATATGGCGTATGTTCAGGTTGCCCGTCGAATACGCCAGCGTAGATGTTCCTACCTTAATCACAATTCTCATATCATGTCTCCTCTTATGATATCCATTGTAACTTTAATGCGTTAAAAAAGCAATAGACGAAAGCAAAAAATGTGTGTTGAATTACCGATCCGGTTATGTTAAAATGGCAAAAAGGAGGGTATGAAAATGCTTTTTCTTACCGCGAACGCAACTCCGGGCGCCGCAGTCATACGCTGCGGGGGAAAGACCGCCGCAGCGGTCTCGTTCAACGGCGATACATTCGAGCTTCGCCTGTTCTGCGATTTTTCGCCCGTACCGCTGCTTTTGGCGGCAAACGCACGCCCGGGCGACAGCATTTCCGCCGCGATATACCCTTACCGTGCCGAGCTTTACAAAAACGGCGCGCTTGCGGATGAGGAATGGCCGGCAGGCAGGCTTTACCTCACGCAAAACGCGGAATGCGACGGCGATATTGAATGCACCGTTGCCGAAATGCCCGACGGCAAGCCGGACACCGCCGTACTTCACGGCATGACACTTGACGAATGCCTGCCCTCCGGCGTGAACGCAGGCGACTGTATGCCCTTTGCCGATGACGGCGTATTTCACCTCTTTTTTCTTTACGACCGCCGCCACCACGGGAGCAAATGGGGGCTGGGCGCACATCAATGGGCGCACATATCCACGCGTGATTTCGAGCATTGGACAAAATACCCGCTTGCCGTACCGATAACCGACCCGTGCGAAGGCTCGATCTGCACCGGTTCGGTCATACGCTGCGGCGGAAGGCTGCTTGCCTTTTATTCGGTGCGTATGTCCGATCGCTCCGCCGCAAGGCTTTCCTGTGCTTTTTCGGAAGACGGCATTACATTTGAAAAATCCGGGCGTTACTTCCGGCTGCCGGAACGTTACGATGCCGTTTCCGCACGCGACCCGTTTGTGTTTTACTCCGGCGGGCGTTACCATATATTCATAACCACCTCGCTTGCGGAAAACAGGCGCGGCTGCCTTGCACATTTTTCCGCAGACATTCTGCCGACAAGCGCACCCGGAATGCGTGATGAAGGGCCGGTGCTCGTTTCGGCAGACAGCCGCCAGCCGGAATGCGCCGACAGGTTCGAAATGGGCGGGAAATATTACCTTGTTTATTCCTACGGAGGGAAGGCAACATACGCCTTTTCCGAAAGCCCGATTTTTGCGGACGGAACGTTACACCTCCCGCCGGAGGGAACCCGCATCCCCTGCGGCAACGTGCCGAAATCCGCGCTTTTCCGCGGCAGGCGTATATTCGCCGGCTTTGAATGCGCGCCCGGGGGCTGGGGCGGCAGGCCGGTATTCGTGCAGGCAATGCAAAATGCGGACGGAACGCTTCGGTTCGCTCCGCTTGAAAATATAAAAGACACAGGAGAACATCAATGAATACGACAGAAAGAGTATGCGATTTTTTGAAGAAGGCGGAAACCTATTACCTTGCCACGGCAGAAGGCGATCAGCCGCGCGTGCGCCCCTTCGGCACCGCGCACATTTTCGAAGGGCGGCTTTATATCCAGACCGGCAGGAGCAAAGCCGTCGCCGCACAGCTTGCCGCCAACCCGAAAGCTGAAATATGCGCCATGCTGAACGGCGATTGGCTGCGCGTATCCGGCGAGCTTGTCATGGACGACAGAATGGAAGCACGCGTTTCCATGCTGAATGCTTACCCCGAGCTCAAAGCGCTTTACACGCCCGAATCCACGGAGGTGCTTTACTTCCGCAGCGCGACGGCGGTGTTTTCCTCCTTCACGAAGCCGCAGGAGGTTCTGAGCTTTTAATTTGTACCGAATTAAAAAATGCCTTCGGAACAATACCGAAGGCATTTTCTTATTGCCCTTTGATATTAACATCAAGCTGGTTGAACGGAATGGTTATGCCGTTTTTATCGAACGCCGTTTTGACGTTTTCGAGCATATATGCTCTTACCGTCCAATAATCGCCGTTTTTGCACCATAGCTTGGAAAGCAGGTCGATGCTGCTTGCCGATTGCTTATCCATGCAGACGGCGGGTTCGGGTTCGCTCACGACAAGCGGGCAGGAGCGCGCCACGGATAAAATTATATCGCGCGCGGCACCGAAATCATCCGAATAGGATACCGAAAAAACAATATCCACCCGCCTGAGCGGCTTTTCGGAATAATTTACGATCTCGCTCGTGGAAAGCTTGCCGTTGGGCAGATACACGACCTTATTGTCGACCGTCCTGAGCTTTGTGCTGCACAGCTTTATATCCTCCACCGTGCCGGAATAGCCGCAGGCTTCGATATAATCGTCATCGCTGAACGGGCGCGTTATAACAAGCAGTACCCCGCCCGCGATATTGGAAAGCGTGCCGTTTACGGCAAGACCGACGCTCACGCCCAGCGAAGCGATGACCGCCGTAATACCGCTTGTATCCAGCCCGAGATAGCCGATAAGGCAGATAACGACAAGCAGCTTCAAGCCGATACGCACCGCCGTTGCGATAGCGCGTGCAAGCGTTTTATCCTGCTTTCTGCCGACGATACGGGAGGTGTGCTTTTCGGCGATGCGCTTGCCCAGACGGTTTATCAGCGCGAACGACACCGCCATGACCAGCACGGCGACAACAAGCTTTATCCCGGTTTGCGTTATCCAGCCGGAAACCGTGCTCCAAAGCGTTTCCCAATCCATTTTATACCTCCTCCGCCGCGGCGCGAAGCTGCGCCATGCGTTCCTTTATTCGTTTACAGCCTTCAAGTGCATCCTCCGTGCCTGAAACAGCCTGTTCCATCGGGCAGACGCCGTTTCCCGCACGATTGATTATTTGCGGGACAAGCACGCCGTATTCCGCGCGGATGCCCTTTGATTCAAGGTAATCCCTGCCGCCCTCGGACATGACCGCGCCGTAAACGGCGCTCACGCCGAGCAGCGAAAACAGCATTGCCGACGCCCTGCCGACGATTTTGTCCGCAGCCGAAAACCCACGGCAATCCGCGCCGGAATCCAGAAGCCCGACAAGCGGTTTCACGCCGCGTTCATCCGAAATTATCCGCTTTTCGCCGCGGCAAAGCACGACCGAATGCCCGCCGAGCATTTCGCGGGCAAGAAGGATATCAGTCATTCCCCGCCCCGCGCTTTATGGCTTTGCCGATGATAACGGCAGCAAGCGGTACGGCTGCGGCGAGTATGACAAGCCCCGGAATTCCGCCGCGGACAACGGCAAGAGCCGCGGAAAGGTTTTTGATGTTCATCAGGACATATACCGCCCTGCCGCAGACAGCCGCCAACGCGCACACCGGGAATGCCTTGCGGAGATCGCCGTATATCGCGCCGGAAAACGCACCGGAGACAAGTGCAAATACGGCAAGCTCGACGATCATGTAAGGAAGCCTTGCGGCGGCGGGCATCGGGTTGCCGAGCGAAAGCGTGACAAGATAGCTTACCACCGGCGAAGCAACGGCGACACAAACGCCCCAGACCCTGCCGAGCAGAACGCCGCCCAGCAGCACGGGGATATACATCGGCAGGAATTTCACCCCGCCGGCGGCGCCGTAAAGCGCGTGGACAAGCTGCGGGAGCAGCACGGAAGCGGCGATAAGCGCCGCGGAAACGGCGGATTTCACTCCGACCGCACGCGCACGCGTGATATTTCTTTGTTTAAGTGCGTTTTCAAGCATTTTCTTTCTCCTTTTCGAATGTCTTTGCCACCTGCTCGAGCAGTGAACGTATGGGAAGATTCTGCGGGCACACCTTTTCGCATTTGCCGCATTTTATGCAATCGGATGCCTTGCCGCCGTGGGCGGTATGTACGCCGTAATAGGAATCGGCATTCCAAGCGTGGAATATAACCTTCGCATTCAGGCAGGAAAACAGATCCGGTATCTGTATCTTCTTCGGGCAGCCCGCGATACAGTAGCGGCAGGCGGTGCACTGGATAAGGTTTTCGGAACGGAATATCCCGCAGACCTTGCTTACCGCTTCCCTCTCGCGCACGTCAAGCGGCTTGAAATCCTTCATGGAAGCGATATTGGAGCGTGTCTGTTCGAGATTGCTCATGCCGGAAAGCACCATGAAAACGCCCTCCTCGCCGGCGGCGAAGCGCAGCGCATAGGAAGCATAATCCGAATTGCCGAGCGCATCGAAGACCGCCTTTGCATCATCCGGAAGGTTTACAAGATTGCCGCCCTTTACCGGCTCCATGATGATCATCGGCTTGCCGTGCCTGCGGCATACCTCCGCACAGCGGCGGGATTGAACGGCAGGATCGTCGTAATCGATATAATTAAGCTGGATCTGCACGAATTCGAGCTGCGGGTATTCGGTAAGTATCGTTTCCAGCACCTCCGCTTTATCGTGGAAGGAAACGCCCAAATGCCGTATTTTCCCCTCGCTGCGCAGCTGTATCGCCTGTTCATAGGCGCGGCAGCGCTTGAAATGCTCGTACCTTTCGCGGTTCTGTGCGTGCATCAGATAGAAATCGAAATAGTCCACGCCCATTATTTCGAGCTGGCTTTCGAAGAAGGGGCGCACCTCGGATTCATCCCTGAAATAGTTGCCGGTGAGCTTGTCGGCAAGCACGAAGGCATCCCGCGGGTAGCGGTCCACAACGCATTCGCGCACTGCGACTTCGCTTTTGCCGTCCAGATAACCGTGGGCGGTATCGAAATAATTGAAGCCCGCCGCAATGAATTCATCCGCCATCCGGCAGAATTCGGCATTGTCGACCGCTTCGCCCTTCATCGGAAGGCGCATACACCCGAAGCCGAAGTTCTTTTTCACATTTTCAAAGCAAGACATTATATTCACCTCCGCTGATATTTCCGCAAAGCGGCGCCATACATACAGAGTATCACGATTTTTTCTTGTTTTCAAGTATGCACCGGCAAAAAAATCCGTCTGCGCCGTAATACTATGCCGCACAAAAAACACTTGAATTTTTCCGCCGGAAGAGTAATATATATATATCAAACCGAAACCCCGACGGCAAACTGCCGCCGGGGTGTATGTTTTTCAACGGAAGGAGTTGCTCGGAATGCCCGAATTTATTTACGAAAAGCTGAACCCGCCGGTATCCGCGGCGGGGGTGATAATATCCGTCGCACTGATGCTGTTTGCAGGTTTTGCAATGACGCGTGTCACAAAGCTTCTGCATATCCCGAACGTAACGGCTTACATAATCGCCGGGATCCTGCTCGGGCAGTACGGCTTATCGCTCGTGCCGCAGGATATCGCACAGGGCATGGATTTTATCGCCGATATCGCGCTTGCCTTTATCGCCTTCAGCGCGGGTGAATTCTTCCGGTTCGACGAACTGCGGCATAACGGCGTTCGCGTGGCTGTAATAACCGTTTTCGAATCGCTCATGGCATCGCTTTTCGTTTTTGCCGCGGCATATTTCCTGCTCGGGCTCGGCGCCGGGTTTTCCGCCGTTCTTGCCGCGCTTGCCGCCGCAACGGCGCCCGCCTCCACAGTTGTCACGATAAGGCAGACAGGCGCTTCCGGCAATTTTGTGAGTACGCTTTTGCAGGTGGTCGCTATGGATGATGCGGTAGGTCTTATCGCATTCAGTATCGCGATATCCGTCTCCATGTCTCTCGGCGCGGGCGGGCTTGACGTTTGGAGCGTGGCAAAACCGCTGCTGGCAAACCTATTTGTGCTTTTGCTCGGTTGTGCGTTCGGTTTTCTGATAAAGCTGCTTATGCCCTCCCGCCGCTCGACCGACAACCGCCTGATAATACTTATCGCGGTGCTTTTCACCTTCTGCGGCGTGTGCGCATTGCTGGATACCTCGCCCCTGCTCGGCTGTATATCCATGGGCGCGGTGTATATCAATATAACCGGCGATTCAAAGCTGTTCCGGCAGCTGAATTATTTCAGTCCGCCGGTGCTTTTGCTTTTCTTCGTCCGCTCCGGAATAATTTTTGATCTCGGTGCGCTCACCGGGGGCGAAAAGCTCGGCAGCTGTCCGCTGTTCCTTGTCGGGATAGTTTACTTTATTACCCGTATCGCGGGGAAATACGTCGGTGCATTTGCCGGCTGTGCGGCGGTAAAAAGCGAAAAAAGCCTGCGGAATTACCTCGGTCTGGCGCTTATCCCGCAGGCGGGCGTGGCGATCGGGCTGGCTGCGCTCGGCGCAAGAACGCTCGGCGGCAGCGAGGGCGCGGCATTGCAGACGGTCATACTCGCGTCCAGCGTGCTTTATGAGCTGATCGGCCCCGAATGTGCAAAGCTTTCGCTTTATCTTTCGCATTCCTACCCCGTAAAGGAAACAGATCGCAAAAAAGAGCTTCCCCCGCACACGGAAAACGTGTCGGAGGAAGAAAAGGCTTTTCTCGAAGCGGCGCAGGAGCATTGCGGAATGACTGCGGCGCCGGGCGATACGGTTAATCTATCGCCCGCGGAAGATCCCAGCGGAATACCGAAGCAAGCAGACGAAGGGCAAACACAACGGCAATGCCGAGCACGGCGCTTACAACGCCGCCCGCGCCGGCAACAATGCGGAGAAGGTAATAAACGATACCGCCGCACATGGAAGCAACGGCATAAATGCGTTTGGAAAGCACAAGCGGCACCTCGCGCACGACGATATCGCGTATTATCCCGCCGCCGATACCGGTTGTCATACCGAGAAACACGGCAAAGAAGGCGTTATCTCCATACCCTGCGGAAACGGCGGTGTTGATACCGACAACGGTGAAGACCCCCAGCCCCATGGCATCAAAGATATTGTTCACCCTGTCTATCGCAGGGAGATTTGCGGTATACCTCCCGCCGATAAGGCGCGCTGCGATAAACACCACGCAGGCTGTTGCCACGGCACAGATAACATAAATGTATTCGCGGAACATCACGGGCGGCAGGTTCGCAAGCAGCATATCGCGCAGAACCCCGCCGCCGAGCGCGGTTATAACGGCGCAGAATATCACGCCGAAGATATCCAGCCGTTTGTTTATGCTTATCACGGCGCCCGAAACGGCAAAAGCCACCGTGCCGATTATTTCGAGCGCAAGAATCAGATTTTCCATGATATCCCCTCCGTTACCCGTGGTATTATAGCAGATAATCACCCGCATTTCAATATATTCCGCGCGGGTCGGAATGTGCATGGGCGGAAAAAGCGCACGCTTTTACGAAGCGCGCGCTTTTTCTTTATTTACCTTATCTCATCGCCGTGCTTTTTGCTGCGGTATGAACAGCGACTGCTCCTTCTTATCGAGAATGCCTCCGAGCACTGCATCTATGCGATAGGTCCACTGCGTTCTGCCGTCGTTGAACACGAACTGATAGTACGGTGTCTTGATTCCGCCGTCTACAAGCTCTTCTGCGGTAAACACTACTTTGCCGACGTCGGAACAGCCCGAATCCTTCAATGCCGTTTTCCTTGCAACCTCTATGTGGATATAGCGTCGGTTGTAGATGATCTCGCCCGTCTTCGCGTCGACCTTGTAGCTGTACTGATACTTTACCGTGTAAAATTCCAGTACCCAGCAGGGACGACCCTGATTGCGGCTCAGCTCCTCCTTGGTAAAGACAACCTTTTCCGACCCGGAAATTTCGGCATCTGCAAGTGCAATCTCCTTCGCCTTTTGCAGCGGTATGAACAGCGGCTCCTCACTCTTACTGAGAATGCCTCCGAGCACTGCATCTATGCGATAGGTCCACTGCGTTTTGCCGTCGTTGAACACAAACTGATAGTACGGTGTCTTGATTCCGCCGTCTACAAGCTCTTCTGCGGTAAACACTACTTTGCCGACGTCGGAACAGCCCGAATCCTTCAATGCCGTTTTCCTTGCAACCTCTATGTGGATATAGCGTCGGTTGTAGATGATCTCGCCCGTCTTCGCGTCGACCTTGTAGCTGTACTGATACTTTACCGTGTAAAATTCCAGCACCCAGCAGGGACGACCCTGATTGCGGCTCAGCTCCTCATTGGTAAAGACAACCTTTTCCGACCCGGAAATTTCGGCATCTGCAAGTGCAATGGCTCTTGCTTCCTCAAGGGATATAAACAGTGTCGCTTCATTTTTTGCAATGATGTCGCCGTTTATCGCGTTGATACTGTATGTCCACTGCGTATAATCATCTCTGAATACAAGATGGTAGTAGGGATATTTGATTCCTTCGTCAATAAGTATTGCTTCGGTAAATGTAACCCTTGTTGCGCAGCCGGCGTCCTCCAGAGCAATCGCCTTTGCCTTCAACATGCCGATGTATTTTGTGTCGATAACAACGGAGTCAACCTCCTTCTGCAATCCGACAAGCTCATCCAGCGGCAGTTTCACGAGAACTTCCGCCGACAGGTTACTGTTTTTCGCCGCGTCACTGACAAGCTTTGCCTTTCCCTGCGAAATGCTGTACTTTTTCGCAAGGGCTGCATCGTCGGAATTATCCGATTCGGAAACATAAACCAGAGTATGCACGGAGGTTTCTTTTTCAAGCATCCTGCGAACATCTTCCGCCACAGCTTCTTTGAGCTTGCCGTTTTCGCTTAACTGCCTGTCGAAAGAAATCAAAACCGTATCGTTTCTTTCCATATATCCGCTGATTTTATATATGGCAAGCGTGATGGATATTGCATTTTCCAAACTTTCGCCCTTCAGAGACGCTTCGCCGAGTACTTCCTTTGCGTCATCGTTCAGAAAACGCACCGACTTGACATTTCTTTTTTTCGTAATCGTGTATTCTACCCCGGGGTTAATCTCCATCGTTACTTTCCCCGCTTCTTGATTTCCGAGTACAATCGGGATAACGGTGCCGATGCCTATCATTAAAACGAGACATGCCGCCAGCGCTGCGATCCATTGATGGCGAATTTTTTTACGGTGCATATACACCTGCGGGTCAGCTCCCGAAATCAACCGGTCGTCTATCTGACCGATGGCATTCAACAGTCTTTCTTTTTTCATAAGTGAACACTCTCCTTTTCAAGTTGTTTTTTCAGTTCGTTGCGCATACGAAACAATAAAACCTTAACATTGCTTTCGCTCATTTTGTAAGAATCCGCAATATCCTGTATTGAACACAGATACCAGTAGCGGCGGATAAAAATATTACGGTTCTTCAGAGAATGAGCGTACAAAAAGCGATTGATTACGGACACTATCAGAGCATCTTCCACTGCCTGCTCCACATCCGTATTATCGGATATACAATTTTCCAGCTCGGACAGGGCAATTTCGACCTGACCGTAGCCTCGTTTTGCGACGGTATTGCGTTTGTAACGGTTGAGTGCGAGATTACGGGTGATTTTTCCGAGATATGCCGCCAGATTATTCGGTCTTTGCGGCGGAATGCTGTTCCATGCGCCCAGATATGTATCATTCACGCATTCCTCCGCATCTGAATTGTTAAACAGAATGTTGTAAGCGATCGCGTGACAATAATTGCCGTATTTATCCGCAGTCGCGGATATCGCATTTTCTTGTCTCGCAAAAAACAAAGCGATGATTTCAAGGTCATTCATGTTTTTCTTCCTTTCTTTGCGCAACGCCCTTCACCTGTATAGACAACAAAAATTCCGTTGCGTTACAGAAACGCGGTGAATTTTTTCATCTTTCCGGCTCAGGAACAAAGTCGCAAAATAGAATCTTTCATTTTGTTTGACTTTTACGGGTAAACAAAAAGCACAGGGAAAAATTTCTCTGCGCTTGCGATGAAAGCGATGCATCGGAGACGGCTCCTGCTTTTCATAGTGTTAAACCGGCTCATTCTTGCTTTGCATGTTATTATGGATAAAGTGCTCATTATTGTCTTGCATTCTTCGACAAGCGATATATTGGAGAAGGCAGAACGATATGCGGGCGAAAATGTTTACATCTTTATCATAGCAGATAAATGCGGTGTGTTCAAGCGGATTTTATTTTCTGTACGCTGTTTTTTACGTTAAATTAGTTTCCGCGGCTATTTTTGCAGTCGTTTCACAAGCAAAACACAAAAAATGGCAGAAGATGTGCAAAACCATCGCACTTTCTGCCCTTAAAAATGGGTACTGCATGGTTCAAATCCTACAGGGAGCCGTTTTTTGAAATGATACCTTACCAAAAGGACAGACAAAAATCGCCTGGCCTTTTTTCTATCGGAACAATACGCGAGAACAGAAATGCATAGTTCCGCATATTGTTCCGATAGAACTGCAAAAACCCTTATTTTGCGCCGCAGTAGGCAAAGAAAAAGACGGTTCACGTCCACAGAAAAATATCTGACAAAATCATGAAACAAATACCGCAAGCAGCATTGACATTTAATATGACATCCGGTATAATAACTTTGATATAATTTGTTATATTGGCCGGAGGTATCAATGCGGAAACTGATTAAAAGCATAAGAGAATACATGGGGCTGAGCCAAACCGAATTTGCGGATAAAATCGGTGTCACATTTGCAACCGTCAACCGTTGGGAAAACGGTCGTGCGATTCCGACCAAACTGGCACAGTCAACCCTTTATGAATACTGCAAGGGGCATGGCGTTCCCGTTTATCAGATGATTCTTGAAAAAATCAAAGCAGATGCCGATGCAGTCCCCCTCGATGGAGACAGAATACTGCTTTACCACGGTTCAAAGTCCGGTATCGTCGGCGATATCGCTCCGAAGAGTCGAGAAATGTGTGATTTTGGCAAAGGCTTTTATATGGGTACCGACCCGGGTCAGCCGCTGACGCTGATCTGCGATTTTGAAAAATCCAAATTCTATGTTGTCTCCGTCGATATGAAAAACCTTGACACGATCGAAATCAAAACCGAGCTTGACTGGGCAATGCTCGTTGCCTACCATCGCGGCAGAATGGAGCAGATCAAAGGAACGGCGCTTTATGATAAATACAGCAGGATCGCCGCAGGAAAAGATATTGTCATCGGCAGCATCGCAAACGACAGGATGTTCTATGTCCTCGACAATTTTTTTACCGGCGTGATTACAGACATGGCGCTTGTGAACACCCTGTCCGCGCTCAAGCTCGGAAAGCAATATGTTGCCACCACCGAAAAGGCGTGCGCCGCTGTCCGTGTTGAAAAAGAGATACCGCTTTCTCTGTTGGAACGCAGATTTTTACAGGATGAGAGTGACGCGAACCGTCAGAAGGGCGTTTCACTTGCCAATGATATCTGCAAAAATTATCGCCGCGACGGCAAATTTTTTGACGAAATTCTCGACGCAGCCAAGTAAAGGAGGAAACCATGGACGGCATTCAATTCAAACTGTGCGATATTCAGGGCAGGCTTTTTGAACTGTCCGGCGCAAAAGGATACGACAGCGCGACCTTCATCAAAGCGTTTATGACCTCCGAAACCGCCAAAGGGCTGGATTCAAAGTATAACCGACTGCAATGGGCTGGCGAGGAGTACCTTCTTGCAGAGGTGATCGATTCCGCAAAGCTGACACCCGGCGGGAAAATCTATGATAAAGAAACGCTGTTCTGGAGCGGATACCTTTATCGCTTCTGGCATTTCGCCACGGGCGAGGACAGCCGTGAAATCTATAAGCAAGCCCCTGCCGAAACCATGAACCGCAATTGGCTCATCTTTCATACCCTCGCACCGGAAGTGGCGATTGAGGATCTGAAAGAGATTCATAGGCAGAGGAACGAGAAAACGGATTCGGGATGAATATGCTTTACGACAAAACAAATTGATAGGAGAAAAACAATGGCTGAAAAAACAACCGCCGATATCGGCTTTGAAAAACAGATATGGGACGCCGCGTGCGTGCTGCGCGGTAATATGGATGCCTCGGAATACAAAAACGTTGTGTTGGGGCTGATTTTCCTCAAATACATCTCCGACCGCTTCGAGGAAAAACACCGTGAGCTGGTCGCAGAGGGCGACGGCTTTGAGGAGGATATCGACGAATACACCTCCGAGGGGATTTTCTTTGTGCCGCAGGGCGCGCGGTGGGGCGACATTGCCGCCAAGGCGCACACGCCGGAAATCGGCACGGCGATTGACGAAGCCATGCGCGCGATCGAGAAGGACAACAAGCGCCTGAAGGACATTCTGCCAAAGAATTTTGCCCGCCCGGAACTGGACAAGCGGCGGCTTGGAGACGTGGTTGACCTCTTTACCAACATTCGCATGATTGAGCATGGAAACGAAAAGGACATTCTCGGCAGAACCTATGAATACTGCCTTTCCAAGTTTGCCGAGCAGGAAGGAAAATTGGCAGGCGAATTTTATACGCCGTCCTGCGTGGTGCGTACACTGGTAGAAGTTCTGCAACCCTATCATGGGCGGGTGTATGATCCCTGCTGCGGAAGCGGCGGCATGTTTGTGCAATCGGCGAAATTTGTCGAAAGCCACAGCGGAAATATCAACGACATTTCGGTCTACGGGCAGGATTCCAACCCCACCACATGGAAAATGGCGCAGATGAACCTTGCCATTCGCGGCATTGATGCCGACCTCGGCAAATTCAACGCCGATACTTTCTTCAACGATTGCCACCCGACCCTGCGTGCGGATTTCATTATGGCAAACCCGCCGTTCAATCTCTCGGACTGGGGCGCGGACAAGCTGGCGGACGATGTGCGGTGGCAGTACGGAATGCCGCCGTCCGGCAATGCCAACTTTGCATGGCTCCAGCACATGATTTATCACCTTGCGCCGAACGGGCGGATCGGTATGGTGCTTGCGAACGGCTCGCTGTCCTCGCAATCTGGCGGTGAAGGTGAAATCCGCAAAAATATCATCAACGCGGATTTGGTGGATTGCATTGTTGCCATGCCGACGCAGCTGTTCTATACCACACAGATTCCGGTCTCGCTGTGGTTTCTATCCAAAAACAAGAAGCAGAAGGGCAAAACGCTGTTTATCGACGCGCGCAAGCTCGGCACGATGGTCTCGCGCAAGAACCGCGAGCTGACCGACGCGGACATCCGGAAGATTGCCGACACCTACAACGCCTTTGCGGACGGCACGCTGACCGACCAAAAGGGCTTTTGCGCCGTGGCGACCACGGAGGACATCGCAAAGCAGGACTACATCCTCACCCCGGGGCGGTATGTCGGCATTGAGGAGCAGGCGGACGACGGCGAACCGTTCGACGACAAAATGAAGCGTCTGACCGGAGAACTCGCCGGGCTGTTTGAGAAGTCGCACGAGTTGGAACAGGAGATACGCGAGAAACTGGGGGCGATTGGGTATGAGGTGATAAAAAATGATTCAGAAAATGATTGACGAAATAGCGGTCGCTTTGAATCAGGGGTTATATTTGGTGGCGTTGTCTGCTGCACTGACATTGCCCGATGTGTGCGGGAAAGCGGAATATCCGGAAGAAGGAGTTAGCGCAAGATATAAAAAGTGGTATTCAACTTTTGTATCCGATGGAAATCTGCCGGCAGATTCTGTGTATGCTTTGCGCTGTAGCTTATTGCATGAAGGAAATACGAATGCGAAAGATAAAAACGAAATTAAATTCCAACTAATGACAAATGCATATACGCAATCAATTGAAATTGATTTTTGTATTACCTCAAAGGTTACTCATGCGGACGGAACCGCCGAAACGAGAATAACTGTCTATGTCGGGTATTTATGTACGGTAATTTGTAATGCGGCAAGTAATTATTATAATCACAACAAAGAAAAATTCAATTTTTTGAATTATTCCATTGAGGATATGGCGCAGATGTTTGGAGGAAAATGGATATGATGGCGGAATGGTATGAGGTTCCATTGAGAGACTTGGTAGGATATATATCCAAAGGCATTGCTCCTGTATATTCTGAAGAAAAAACTCAAACCACCATCAGAGTACTTAATCAAAAGTGTAGCCGAGATTTCAAAATAAGTTATGATGACTCAAAACTGCATGAAACTCAAAAAAAGAAAGTGCCAATCGAACGATATGTTAGACCATATGATATTTTGATTAATGCGACGGGAGCTGGAACTGCCGGAAGAATTGCACAAATTGATGAAGTCCCATTTGCCACCACAATAGATGGACATATGATTCTTATTCGTACAAATGGCAAAGTGGCTCAAAAATTTCTTGGCTATGCACTTAAAGCCCATCAATGGGAAATATCACAGTTGGATGAGGGGTCTACTGGTCAAACGGAACTTAATCGTAATCGCTTGTTGGATGAGATAATGATCCGTTACCCGGTGTCATTTGATGAGCAGAAACAAATTGTATCCATCCTTTCCGCACTGGACGAAAAAATCGCAACAAATCGGGCGATAAATGAGAATTTGGAGGAGCAAGCGCAAGCACTTGTTAAAGAATATTGTTCAAGTACCGATTCTGAAATTGCGCTTGGTTCGATTATGAATTTTGTAAACGGATTTGCTTTTCAAAGCAAATCTTATCAAAAAAATGGCAAATACCGTATTGTTACTATAAAAAATGTTCAAGATGGCAGAATTGACACCCAAGGAGCAGCATACATAGATGAAGTTCCTAAAAAAATGAAAAACGAATGTTATTTGCGGGTGAGCGATATATTGCTCTCGCTCACTGGTAATGTGGGCAGAGTTGGAATCGTGTTTGAAAACAATTTACTGCTTAATCAACGAGTGGCAAAATTTACCTCATCAAAAGACATTCTGCCGTTACTGTACTTCTTTTTTAGGCTCTCGGAAACGAAAGTCTCACTTGAAACAATAGCTAAAGGTACTGCACAACAAAATCTTAGTCCTATTGAAACATTAAAACTCAGTTTTCCTTATGATGAAGATAAAGCGTTAATACTTTCTCGGGCCTTAAAACCAATGTTTGATAGTATTGTAAATAACAGTGCAGAATCTTCAAAACTTGCGCAACTTCGTGATTCGTTGTTGCCCAAGCTGATGTCCGGTGAGATTGATGTTTCCGCTGTCCAGCTCTAAGCCGCTAAATTATTGTTTATAAGGAGGATAAATGGATATCTTTGATAATGAACTTGAAATAATCGAATTATTTAGAGAGACAGAAACGAGGGAAACTCTTTTGCTGCCCGAAAACGATGAGAATGCAGAACAAGTATATTTATCTATAGTCCAAGAGTGGGAAAAGTGGACAAACAGTTCCGGAAAATCTGATCCTCCGCCAGATTTTTTTAGCGATGAACTTGGTTATATGATGGATATTATGAGAGTTGATGATCATGGTCATCTAGGACGAAACGGAAAGAGTATTATAAATCCTACCTTGCAAAGAGAATCAGAGGTTATGCGAGAACTGAAACAAAAGGGCATTCTTGACATGTTTCCCAATGCTAAGCCGCATCTTATTGTTGATACGAAACTGCCTACAGACGAGGATCACAATTATATTTTTTACCGTGACAATTTTAATAGAACCATCGGATCTCATATTAAAAAAGTAGCAAATTATAGATTGAATCATCCAGGGCTGAAAACAGTTTTCTTTGTTTTTGATGAATCTTCACCGTATTTTGAAAGTTTGGAACCACACAAGGAGAGAAAAATTGGTGATGTTCAATATGGGAAACCACATTTGTGGTTTTGGGACAATGCTTTTATGACATTGGTTAAAAATTCTGATATCGATTATTTGGTATGGTTTACTCCGTATAAACATTGTGATCTGTTTTCTTCTGTCAATGGTCGAATTGAACTACCTGTGGCAGTGGTTATCAATGTCCGAAATATAGAAACTCCGTTTATACAATATAAAACATCAAAGATGATAAGTGCTGAGTTGTAAGGCGTACTTGCCTATGAAAATTGAACAGGCAGAAAGAAAGCTAAGGTTCGATGCCACCAAATCCAAAATAGAAAAGAAGTAAAGGAGACATCACAATGCCATTCACCGAATCCACCTACGAAAACGCCGTAATACAGCTATTCGAGAGCATGGGCTACACGCATATTTACGCGCCGGACATGGGGCGGGAGGACTTTTCCGACCCGCTCATGGGTGGCGTTTTGCGTGACGCTTTGGTTCGCATCAATCGCGGCTTGCCGTTGGAGGCGATCGGTGAGGCGCTCTCCAAAATCCGCAATTTTGAGGGCGGCAGTTTGATTGAAAAGAACCGCACCTTTACAGAATATCTGCAAAACGGCGTGGAGGTCAACTATACCGCAGAGGGCGAGACCCGCGCGGCACTCGTCCGTCTTTTGGACTTCGAGAAGCCGGAAAACAACGATTTTGCGGTGGTCAATCAATATACCTACATCGAAAACAGCAACAACCGCCGTCCCGACATCATTCTGTTTGTCAACGGTCTGCCGCTCGTTTTGATGGAGCTCAAAAGCCCTGCCAAAGAGGACGCGGGCGCAGAGGATGCCTATAACCAGCTGCGCAACTATATGCAGGACATCACGTCCCTGTTCATCTACAACGCCGTCTGCGTCATCAGCGACCTTTCCACCAACCGCGCGGGCACGATTACCTCCGGCTTTGACCGCTTTATGGAGTGGAAAACCAAGGACGGCAGATACGAAAACACCGCCTATGCGCAGTTTGATACATTCTATGAGGGAATGTTTCCGAAGGAGCGGCTGCTTGATATTCTGAAAAATTTCATCTGCTTCTCGGGCGACGCGCAGAAGCCGATTAAAATTCTTGCGGGCTACCACCAATATTTCGCCGTGCGCAAAGCCGTTGAAAAAGCGGTTGTCGCAACGAGCACCGACGGCAAAGGCGGCGTTTTCTGGCACACGCAGGGGAGCGGGAAATCGCTTTCGATGGTCTTTTACGCTCACCTTCTGCAGGAAGTCTTACATAGCCCGACCATCGTCGTCATGACCGACCGCATCGACCTTGACGATCAGCTTTACGCGCAATTCTGCAAGTGCGCCGGCTTCCTGCGCCAGACCCCCGTGCAGGCGGAAAGCAAGGAGCATCTGAAAGCCCTGCTTGCCGGGCGCGAGGCAAACGGCATTATCTTTACCACCCTTTTCAAGTTTGAGCGGGGTGAGGAGCCGCTGTCCGAACGCCGCAACATTGTGGTCATGGCAGACGAAGCCCACCGCGGGCAATACGGTTTTGACGAGCGGGTTGTCATGTCCGAGGATGCCGACGGAAACAAAGAAGCCCGTGTGACGGTCGGCAACGCGCGGATTCTGCACGACGCACTCCCGAACGCCACCTTTATCGGCTTTACGGGCACGCCTGTTTCCATCAAAGACCGCAACACCCGCGAGGTGTTCGGCGATTACATCGACATTTACGATATGACGCAGGCGGTAGAGGACGGCGCGACACGACCGGTCTACTACGAAAGCCGCGTGATCCATCTGAAACTCGATCAGAACACGCTCCGCCTGATTGACGCGACCTATGACGCGCTGGAGCAGATGTCCGACAGCGCAACCATTGAGAAAAGCAAGAAAATGCTCGGTCAGATGGAAAGCGTGCTCGGCGCGGATGCCACCATTCAGTCGCTGTGCGAGGATATTGTCACGCACTACGAGCAAAACCGTGCAAATCTTCTGACCGGAAAAGCCATGATCGTGGCGTATTCCCGCCCGATTGCCATCAAGATTTACCGCAAAATTCTCGAGTTGCGCCCCGCATGGAAAGAAAAAGTCGCCGTTGTAATGACCGGCAGCAACAAAGACCCCGAGGATTGGAAAGACATCATCGGCACGAAAGCGCACAAGGAAGAACTGGCACGCCGATTCAAGGACAACGACGACCCGCTCAAGATTGCCATTGTCGTGGATATGTGGCTGACCGGTTTTGATGTACCGTCGCTTGCCACCATGTATGTGTACAAGCCCATGCACGGCTATAATCTTATGCAGGCGGTTGCCCGCGTGAACCGCGTGTTCAAGGACAAGGAGGGCGGGCTGATCGTCGATTATGTCGGCATCGCTTCGGCGTTGAAGGAGGCGATGAAGGAGTATTCCGCCCGTGACCGCCAGAAGTACGGCGATATGGACATCGGAAAGACCGCCTACCCGAAATTTCAGGAGAAATTGCAGGTCTGCCGCGATCTGTTCCACGGGTACGATTTCAGTAAATTCTACACGGGAACGCCGTTGGAAAAGGCGCAGGCGATTACCGGTGGTGTAAACTTCGTTCTTGATGCGAAAGTGCCGAAACGCAAAGAATTGTTTGCAAAAGAGGCACTTCTCCTGCGGCAGGCGCAATCGCTCTGTTCCAGCATGACTACCGAAGATGAACGGCACACGGCGGCATATTTTGAAGCGGTGCGCTCCACGGTGATGAAGATCACAATGGGCGGAGGAAGCGGCAAGCCGCTGTCACTGAAAGAAATCAATTCTCAAATCAACGATCTGCTTAAAGCAAGTATCCAATCCGAGGGTGTAATCAATCTGTTTGAAAGCGCGAAGATGGGAGAGAAATTCTCTCTGTTTGATCCTGCGGTACTGGAAGAAATCGCCCGCATGAAGGAGAAAAACATCGTAGTTGAAATCCTGCGGAAACTGATGGCGGAGCAAATCGCAATTTATAAGCGTACTAATGTCGTACAGGCGACTAACTTCTCGGAAAAAATAACGCTGTTGATGAACACATACTACAACGGACTGATTACCAATGAGGAAGTCATCAAAGAGCTTCTGAAAACGGCTGAGGAAATCAATGCTTTACGCAAAGAGGGCGAGAAACTGGGCCTCACGGAAGAGGAACTGGCCTTCTATGACGCACTGACAAAACCGGAACACATAAAGGATTTCTACGAAAATGAGACGTTGATTGCCCTGACACGGGAGCTGACCGAAATGCTTCGCAAAAATCGCACGATTGACTGGCAGAAGAAAGAAACTGCCCGTGCTGGAATGCGGAAGATGGTCAAACGGCTTCTGAAAAAGTACAAATACCCGCCGGAGAAATACGAGGATGCCATTGAAACCGTTATGAGCCAGTGCGAACTTTGGACGGATCAGGCGGAAATTTAATATAAGGAGAATATCATGGGAGTAATTTATATTCTGACTAATCCGTCATTTCCTGAATATGTGAAAATCGGGTATGCAGATAACATTGAAAAGCGGCTTCAGCAATTGAACCGCAGCGAATGCATTCCGTTTGCTTTCCGCATATTTGCTACATATGAGGTCAGCTCGCGCCTGTCTGACCTGAAAATTCATTCGATTATAGACAAGCTGAATCCCAACCTGCGTTCTATCGAAAATTTTGACGGGAAACAGCGCGTGCGGGAATTTTACGCTATGTCATCGGAAGATGCATACTCCATTCTTGAGGCAATCGCCGAAATTCACGGATGCGGGGACAAGTTGAAACTTACCTCTATGAACGCTCAAGAAAAACAAGCAGAAGAAACCGCCGAAGACATAAAGGAGGAGAGGAAAGAACGGTTATCGCCGTTTTCCTTCTCCGCCTGCGGTATCCCGGTCGGAGCGGAGATTGAGTTCTACGCATCAACACAGAAACCGTCAGGTATAGTCTGTACGGTTGTCGACGATAAGCATGTAACATACAACGAAAAGACATGGTCTCTTTCTGCGCTTGCAACAGAATTGCTTCAGGTAAAGTGGCAGGTAGCCGGTCCGCGTTTTTTCAAATATAACGGCGAGTGGCTCAATGACATCCGTCAGCGGTTGGGCGTATAGGCGGTTCCATCCCCCAATATCTCCCTCGCTGTAGTCAAAGAAAAGGCGTTAGCCATGGACGCGGATTTATTCGCGAAAAGCAAAGGTCAAACACAGAATTGCATTTTCGATGCTCAAATTTACAGTTTTCTCTTTCTGCATTTCGAGAAAAGCTTTCGAAAAAGCCGGAAAAGCCCTGAAAACAGCGCCTTTTGTGTCGTTTCGTGCAAAACCGTGATTTCGGATAAATGGTAGAGATGCTATCCGAGCGGAAAAATCGGCTCTTTCGTCAAAGAGACTTTTTGTCGCCTTGATTTCGGCGTTCATGCCCTCAGAATGAAGGCGTGAAGTCCAATTCCGACGCTGTTTTCAAAGCAAGGCCTCATTCTGAGGCCTTGACAGTCAATGTCCCCTTTGTCCGAAATTCAATTCGCAAGAGTATCTCGATCAAGTCGCAAAACATGGTAAAGTCAAAACATCAGAACAGAAGGAGGTGTTACAATGGCGACGAAAAAATTTGAAAGCATGCGCATTATGCCCTTGAAGGCAGTGTGGTGTTCAAAAATGAAGGATTTACCGCACCAAAGACGGCAAGCCCGATCCCAAGGCGTTCAGGGGCGTTCTCGATGAGAGCCTTGACACCTTGAAGCTCGCAGAGGTGTACGATCGGCACAAAAGCGAGCTTGCTTACCCTTATCTCGACGGTAAGAAGCGATTCTGCCGCGCCGTTGTGTGCCTTTCCTTCAACCGTGCGATCAAGTTGTACGAGTCATATGGTAACCGCTACGTTCTGAACGGTTACAGTGTTACCGACGCGGATATGCAGGATCATGTCTGTATCGGCACCGTAGGCGGCAAGTTGTGCTTTTTTATAGCTAACAGGAAAATGATTAGAAAAATTTTTGATCTTTGATTAAGGTTGCGGGCGTAACAGTTGCTGCAAACTGATTTATTCTACAATGGCGGCGTCCGTCAGTCTGGAATAGTGAGCAGTATATTTCCGTAAAAACAGCAAAGCCGCCCGGTTTCGGACGGCAAATTGGCACAGGCTGTGTTTTATACTCCCCAAAGCAACATCCCGAGTGCGGCAGAAAAGAGTATCATTATAATCGGCGGCGGTGCAGTTTTTTTGATTCTTTTATATCCGAAATGTGCCAGCCACAGAATGGCAAAGACCAAAATGGATTTAGGATCCGGAGCAAGCGACGAATGAATATTCGTAAAACCAAGCAATGTTGTTATGGCCATACCGATTGCCGTAGCGAGAATCATTGCGATAACGCAGGGGCGGACGCCGGAGAGAAAAGCGTTGACGCCGGCATATTTCATCAGGTTTTTGAGTACCGCCGCAATTAAAAGTATAATAATGAAAGACGGAAGAACAACGCCGAGCGTAGCAAGAAACGAGCCGAGAAAGCCGCCTTGCGTGGAACCTATAAATGTCGCCATATTAACGGCAAGCGGACCGGGCGTCGATTCTGAAACGGCAATGAAATTTAAGAATTCGCTTTCCGTTAGCCAGCCGTTTGAAACGACTGTTTCTCTTACAAGGGAAACCATTCCGTATCCGCCGCCGAAGGAAAGGGCGCCGATCATTAAAAAATTCAGGAATAATTTCAGGTAGATCATTGTTAATTGCCGTTTCCTTTCCGCAGTTTTTTCAGGAAGAAAATTGCAAGTCCTGCTGTGCCGCAAATCAGAATATAGTAAACGGAAGAAAAAGAAACGGCGAAAACAGTGCACGCCAGCATTGCAGCAATGACCGACAGCAATATGACCGTGTTAAAGGCATTTCTTTTAATGCTTTTCAGCATTTTCAAGCCGGCAAAGGAGATCAGATAGATCACACATACCTGTATTCCGCGGAAAGCACGGGAAACCCATGTAAGGCTTAAGAATTGATCAAAAAACAGTGAGATGCAAAAAATAACGGTAAACGAAGGAATACAAACCGCCACGGTAGCCGCCGCAGCACCGAACAAGCCTGCAATTTTGTAGCCGATGTATGTGGCGCTGTTGATCGCAACCGGTCCGGGTGTAGACTCGGCAATGGCTACCATATTCAGAAAGTCGTCCTTTTCGATCCACTTCTTGCGCTCTACAAATTCGTTTTCAAGCAGCGCAATCATAGCATATCCGCCGCCGAAGGTAAAGGCGCCGATTTTAAGAAAGGTGAGAAACAGAGTCCACTCTTTTCTCATTGCCGCACCACCTGTCTTTTACGAATAATAAAAAGTATAACGATACCGATCGGTTCAAATCCATGTTTCCCCGCTTTTCTCAGTCTGCCCGCAGCATACGGTAACCGACGCCGATATGCGTCTGAATGTATTGCGGACTGTC
>ERZ1034952.286-NODE-286-length-47238-cov-104.052328_pt1 | contig 47238 bp, 56 predicted proteins | sample MGYA00520625_ERZ1034952 | MGnify/ENA primary metagenome ERZ1034952 (study PRJEB33766, sample SAMN09781773) | gut metagenome | biome: gut microbiome | host: Homo sapiens | place: Madagascar | study: EMG produced TPA metagenomics assembly of the PRJNA485056 data... | reverse complement strand
TAGTGCTATATATAGTGTTTTGCGCAATAAGTGCAGAATCTCTCCTTCTCCGCCAGCATCTGGAAACCCCAATATTTTGTGGTAAATACACCATTTACACGCAAGATATTGGGGTTCTCTGCTTCCGTGTTACACTGATTTACACCGATTTTGACCTGTTTTGTTACATTTTTTGTTACATCGAAAATCCAAAGCCGCGATTGAAGGACACCTGTTTCGGTGTCCTTTTTCTTTTTCCATGAAATACTCCGAAAATACGAAAAGTTGAACCATTTACCCCCGATTTTGAACCAATCGGGGCTTTTTTTATACTTGTTATCCCTGTAAAATAATAGAAACAAAGTATTTTTTCGATCATTACGCGCGGAAGGGATGTGAGAGAATGGGTAGACCGAAGGGGTCTAAAAATATTCCGAGAGATAAACCGTGGTGTAAATCTATATACAAGCCGGAGTATGCCGGGAAGCTGTTGGAGTTCTTCCGGCATTATTCGGAGGGCGAGGAAGCGGGCGTGCCGACACTGCAACGGTTCGCTCAAAGCATTGGGACATATACCGATGCCTGTTGCGCTTGGGTCAGAGAGCATGATGACTTTGCAACGGCTTTCGTGGAAGCCATGCGGATACAGGAGCGGATGCTGATCAATGGAGGTCTGACACGGGTATTCGATCCGAGTTTTGCAAAGTTCCTGCTTGCGGCAAATCACGGGTACAGGGAAAAAGACGAGAAAGCCAATGTTGAGTTGAATTCCGGCGGAGGAACGCTGAATATTATCGTCAGCAGGAAAGAGGAAAAGAAATGACCGGAGAGGAATACGCAAAGTTCGTAATTGCCGGACTGAATCGTCGGGAGTATGCGAAGGCAAAGAAGGTTGCCGGGCAGAAACGAAAGCGCGAAGAACCGAAGCTGCATATTGAATTGCTCCCGAAGCAGGAGAAATTCGTATTCGAGCGCGGTGTGGATGAGATCATGTACGGAGGGGCGGCAGGCGGCGGCAAGAGCGCGGCACAGTGCATTGCGGCTCTGCTCTATGCCATTGATTACCCCGGCTCTACACAGCTGATGTTGCGGCGGACATTCGTGGAACTGGAAGGTTCTCTCATCAAGGAGCATTTCAAGCACTTCCCCGGAGAGCCGTGGTATCGGTACAATTCTTCCAAGCACGTCGGAACGCTTTGGAACGGGTCAACCATTCGGTTCGGATACTGCGCAAATGAGAACGATGTCTTCCAATATCAGGGCGCGGAATTCGATGTGATCCGGTTGGACGAAGCGACGCACTTCACATATGACCAGTTTGTCTATCTCCGTTCCCGTGTTCGCGGTCGCTTCCCTGCACCGCGATTTCTCGCTCTCTCCACGAACCCCGGCAATGTTGGGCACGCATGGGTAAAGGAAAACTTTGTTGACCCCGCAGAGCCGGAGACACCGTTTGTTGGCAAGGACGGCAGGCGCAGGATGTTCATTCCTGCCAAGCTGACAGAGAACGCCTATCTGATGGAGAACGACCCGGAATACCTGAAAAGCATGGAGACCCTTCCGGAGATTCTGCGGCAGACGCTTCTGGAGGGACGATGGGATGTCATCGAGGGACAGTATTTCACCGAGTTTGACCCGGCAATCCATGTCATCGAACCGTTCCCGATCCCGGCGCACTGGAAGAAATACCGCTGCCTGGACTACGGCTTGGATATGTTCGCCATGCTGTGGTTTGCAATCTCCCCCGACGGGAGGGTTTATATCTACAAAGAGTTCTGCTCCCCGAATCTGACAATCGAGGATGCGGCAGGCAAAGCGTTGGAGTACACGGAGAGCGGCGAAGAGATTGCGGCAACATGGGCGCCACCCGATATTATACGTTCCCGAACGCAGGAGACAGGCAAGACAAAAGCTGATCTGTTCCGCGCGGCGGGGCTTCCGCTCGTAGAGGCATCAAATGACCGTGAGGCGGGGTGGCTTTCCGTCAAATCGGTTCTGCGGATTCAGCCGGACGGACTGCCGAAGATGCAGATCTTCCGGAACTGCCGCAGACTGATCCACGATCTTCCCCTGCTCCAGATCGACCCGAAGCATCCGACCGACTGCATGACCGAGCCGCACGACATCACGCACATTTGCGACAGCCTACGGTACGGAATGATCGCGTGGACTTCCGCCGCACCGGAGCGCGAAGAACGGGAGGAGCGGCTGTGGACAAAGGATATGTACGACGATTGGTGTCGGGCTTCTGCCGATGTCCGTGCCGCTATGGAAAAAATGATGGGCGGAGCGCCCACAGGCTACAGATACTTTTAAGGAGGATATCCAATGAGAATTGATGGGAATAAACGCGAGTTCTTCGAGAAGCTGATGCAGGATGCAAAAACGCATCCCGACTATGAGCGGCAGATGACACTCAACAAAAGAAATATCGAGCAGTACAACGGTTCAAAGAAGATCGATCCGGTGGATGATTCTTCGGAACTTCCGGATGACGCAATCGTTGTCCGCAATATCACCCGCGAACTGATTGAGAGCCAGAAAGATATGCGGATACCTGCGCCTAAGGTCACGCCCCGCATATCGCTTCAGCACACCGATCGGAACGCCAAAGCGACCGAGCGGCTTCTGAATATGCTCCGGGACAAGCTGCCGTTTGAACGGTTGAACAACACCGACGAGTTCTACGCTCCGACCCTCGGCGCGACCTTTTATCTGGTGGAGTTCGACAACAGCGTCCGAACGCACTTCACGGTCGGAGAGGGCAAGGTGTCGATCATCGACCCGTCCGACATCATCCCGCAGCCGGGTATTTACGATGTCAACGAAATGGAATACATCTTCATCCGCTCCCGTATGACGCGTGAGGACATCATGCGGACATACGGTGTCCCGCTCCGTGTTGCGGAGGAATCCGACATCGATCCCGAGGATGACGATGTTGGCTTGGAGCAGTACAATGTGGTGACGGTGTACACCTGCTTCTGGCGGAACGAAATCGGCGCAGTATGCAAGTATGTCTGGAGCGGAGACACCGAATTGCAGGATGTTGATGACTACTACGCGCGGAAGAAGTACATCTGCCGTTGTTGCGGCAAGCGGAAGGAATTGTGCGAAGAGAACCCCTGCTCCGATCCCGATTACGAGATGCAGGACGAGGATTACGAGGAACTGACCGAGGATATTATCCTCCCCGATTACGCATACGAGGATGTGATGACCTCCACGGGAGCGGTCATCAAGCAACGGGTACAGAAGAAGATTCCCGCATTCAGCCCGGTATACAAGGACGGAGAGCCTGTGATGGAAGAGGCTGACGAACCGGTTCTCGATGAAACGGGAGAGCCTGTGATGCAACGGACGGCAACGGGCGCAATCATCCCGCAGATGCACAAAGTGCTTCGACCCAAAACCGCTCCCACGAGACTGCCCTACTACAAGCCCAAGCGCCTCCCCGTGATCTGCCGCCGCAATGTGTCCATCCCGAAAAGCCTGTACGGTCAGAGCGACTGCGAGGTCATCCGCCCGCAACAGCAGGAAATCAACAAACTGGAGAGCCGCATTCACGAAAAGCTGATGCGTTCCGGCGCAATCGAGTATCACAGAAAGGGTGTATCAACTACCATTTCAAACGGGATCTTCGACCAATCGCTTGAAGTGCCGGAGGGACAGATCGCGCGGGACTGCATCGGGAGCATCACTTGTGAAATGTCAATTCAACAGGATATGCAACAGTCGGAGCGGCAGTATGAAATGGCAAAGCGGAATATCGGCATCACGGACAGCTATGTCGGAGAGCGGGACAATACCGCGCAGAGCGGCGTTGCAAAACAGCAACAGGTGTTGCAGTCCTCCGGGCGGTTGGAATCCAAACGGGTGGAGAAATATGCCGCCTATGCGGATATTGACCAAGCCATGTTTGAGTTGTATCTCGCCTATGCGGACGAACCGCGCAATGTGCCGTATACCGATGACGAGGGAGACGCGCAGGTGGATGTGTTCTCGCGGTATTCCTTCTTGGAGTTCGATTCCATCCACGGAGAGTGGTACTACAATGACGATTACACCTTTGCGGTGGAGGCAAACGGCTCTCTGGAGCAACAGCGGGATATGATGTGGCAATTGAATGCCAATGACCTTTCCTCCGGCGCGATGGGCGACCCCGCAGACCCGACCACAATGCTCCTGTACTGGCGCTTGCAGGAGAAAGCGCACCGCCCGAACGCGCAGATCATGGTTGCACGTTTCCGCAGACTGGTGACGGATATGCAGAATGCACAGGTCGCGCAGGAACAACCTGCGGCAGAATCGCGGCAAAATCCGACAATTTTCGCGGCAAAAACCGAAAACAAAGCAGAGAAAAAGCAGGAGGTAGGAGCAAATGGCTAACTATGTAAAGGGTACAGTCACAAAAGACCCAAATAAGGTATTGGATACACTGTCCGGTAACGCCACCGTGGACGCGTCTCCGAAGGGCGGCGTTGCGGCGGTTGCAAAAGGAACGGACAATCAGTCCGCAATGGAGCAACTGAACAACTATTACCGTCAGCAGGCGGCAAAGGAACAATCCGATCTCGCCTATGCGGATTATCTGACGGACGGAAAGGTCTCGCAGGATCTGAAATACGGCAACTATCTGACGAACGGCAGATTCAGCGGATACAATTCGTATGCGGATTACCTCGCTTCCATCGGTCAGACTCCGCAGGATTCCAAAAAGGTGCGCGATGCAAGCGTGGCACAAGCAAACGCAGCTTACGAGCGATCGCTCGCAAGCTATGGGCAAAAGGGAGAACAACTGGCGCGCTCCGGGCTGTCGAACACCGGATACAGTGATGCTTCCAACAACGCGGCATACGCGGCAAAGCAGAATGCGATTCTGCAAGCGGACGCGACCAAAGCGGCAGTCGATCAGAGCAACCGCCTCGGCTACGCGCAGTACCTCCAAGCCTATGACGCACAACAGCAGAGCAAGATGATGTCGGTTCTGGAGTATACCACACAGATGGGTATGAACGGAGAACAGGCAAAGCAATATGCCAAGTCGCTTGGCTTTGACGATACGGTTTCGGAGAGCATCGGAAACGCAAGCGAAGCCTACTATACAACTGCCAAGGCGAAAGAGGAAGAAAGCAAGGAGCAAGCGTTGAAAGAATATGTTCTGCAGGCAGGAATGACCGCAGAGCAAGCCAAACGGTACGCTAAGGCGCTCGGTTTTGACGATGCGGCATCCGAGCGCATTGGGCTTGCGGCAGCGTCCTATGAGAGTGCAAGCAAGGGCAACGCATCCGACCTCTACAATACCCTTGTCTCGAACGAAAACTTTGCATATGACCCCGCAATGAAGAACTCCCTGCGGCAACAGCTTCTCAATTCCGGTTATGATGAAGCAACCGTGGATGATGTTCTCGGTCGGTTGGATAAGACCTATACAGCCAGTCAGAAGGACAGCTACGATCTGATTATGAAAGCGTTGACGGATGATTCCGCATATGAAAAAATCGGCTCTATGATCGATGGATTCAATGAAATGAGCGATAACGACAAGGCGGTTGCGATTGACAAATATGTTGCATCCTCGAATTTGTCAAATGAACAGAAAACCGATTTCTTCTACGAAAAAATATATCAAAAGATCATGAAAGACGAAAAGGCATCGGATGTTCTCAACGAATTGGCAAGCTATAAATCAATTGGAATGCCGGAATCTGTGTATAACAAAGTTGCCTACAAAATGATGGGTTACATTTCGGTGGATGAAAATGGCATTCCGAGAAATTTCAACGGTACGAAGCTAAGAACGAGGGTGACAGGAGACGGAAATATGGGTATTGGGAAAGAGATCGGTTATTTGGGGAACGAACCGAGCGGAACGCTGAAAGCAGGAAATGACGGAAAATTATATATGTCCACAGGAAACGGTAAATGGTATGCTGCGAAGATTCGCATCAACGGTTTCGGATACAGTGACGAGGAAGAAGAGGCGTTGAACGATATTACCTACCAACGGTTGCTTCACCGTCAAAATGGCGGTTTGAGTTCCAGAAAAGTGCGTTCCGGGAAGTGAGAAAGGGGCTAACATGGCTATTGTAGATCTGAAAAAGGACTATGTTGCAGGCAATAAAACCAATTTTGGCGGGGCGCTCGGAAAAAGCACCTCCAAAAAAGAAGATTCATCCTTCCTCGGCAATTTGGCATACATCGGCGGCAACACCGCCGCAGGGTTCGGCGGCGTATTCGAGGGCATCGGCAGACTGGTGTCCTCCACGGGGGCAAAGATCGCCGGAGATGACCGCCTTGCGCGGTACTATGCGAAAAAGTCCTACATCGGGGAATGGCAGTCGGATATGGCAGATCGGTATTCCCCCGGCAAGGTAACGCAGTTCTTTGCGGATGCCGGAGCGGGTGTCGGGCAGTCCTCCGTATTCCTGCTCAATCTCGTTGCGCCCGGTGCAGGGACGGTTGTATTCGGCACGGGTATTTGGGGAAACTCTGTCGGTGAAGCTGTCAACAAGACAGGACAGCTTGGATTCAAGGAATACGCATACGGCGGTCTGTCCGCGGGCGGTGAAGTGCTGATGGAGGTCATCAGCGGCGCGACCTTCAAGGCGGTCGGGCGTATCGGCGCAGGTGTCACCGGAAACCTGACAAAGAACGCAGTGGAAACCACCGCAACGCAGACGGCAAAGAGGGGATTCCTCAAAGCGGTTGCATCCAATGCGGTTCTCAAAGACCTTTTGAAGGAATCATCCGGTGAATTTGTAGAAGAATTCCTCGGAGACTTTTGGGATGTCGGCATCAGCCGCTTGACCGGAGTTGACCCGGAAGCATCTACAACTTTGGGTCAGGCGATTTATTCCGGTATGGTAGGCTTTGCATCCGGCGCAATGATGTCGGGTTCTTCTATGGTCATCAACCGCGCGGCGGCAGCATCCAGAGGGTATCACATCAACGAATCCGGGAACGCAAAGCAGATGGTCAGGACAGCGGAGGTTGTACTGGAGGAGACAAAGACGGCGGAGAATTTCCAAGACCCCGCAGGAGTTGTGGATATGCTGAAAGAAAGCGTTGAAAGCTACAACGCGCAGAAGGACAAGACCAATTTTGCCTCCCGCGTGGCTCTTGGGCAAATGCAGATGTTTACAGCCTATATTGAGAAGAACATCGGGGTCATGCAAGCCTATGCGAACATTATGAAGGCGGACACGCAGACATTGGAGCAGTATGCTTCCCTTGCCTCTTACTACTCGAAAGAGAATGTCACTACAAAGGATTTGCTTTCCAACCGCGACAACATCGCAATGCAGATGGCAATCCGAGATTGGGTCAACGGCGTTCTGACGGTCGATTTGGATCATGTAGCCGAAGCACAAACGCAGGAATTCATTCGCGCTACCGAGGTCGGGAATACCGGCGAAAGCGCAGGAGAAACCCGTTTCTCCATGACCGGAGATGACGCAAAGCAGGAGCTGAAGAATCAGCTTGACCGGAACGCAACCGCCGCACAGGAAGCGCAACAGACGGCACAGGCAACGGAGATTACGCAGACATCGTTTGATGGCGGAAAGAGCGTTCAGAATGTCCATATCATCGACAGAATGTACCTTTCCATCAAGAAGAATTCGGACGGCACATACAATTATGCCATCAACGATAAGTCCGCAAAGCAGGACGCGAACGGCGGTGTGTGGGACAAGACCAATGTTCCTGCGGAGGAAATGCGGCAGTATTTTGAACAGGCAAAAGAGGGAGCGGTTCAATACGAAGCGCAGAAAGCCGCGCAGACCGATCAGGAGACGCAGACAGGCGCGGACGGGGAAACGACCGTCAAAGGAGAGAACGCCGCGCAGGAGCGGGAAGGCGCGGAGAAAAAGGCACAGGAAAAGCCGCGGCAGAAATCCGAGATCGATTCTGCAGCCGAAAAGAAGTTGAACAAGATGATAAAGGGCTTCAACACGATGGCATACCGCGACCGTGTTGCGGTCTCCCGCATGGTGAAGTCTGCGGAAGCAAACGGCGTGGACGCAAAGACGGTCAAAAAGATTGCAATCGCCATGACCGCGCGCTCCGGCTTGGATATTCGTTTCACGAAGTCCATCTCGCAGAACGGCACATGGACGGTGTTCAAGGACGGAAGCCAACGCCGACTGATCCTGCTGAATCCGAATATTCAGTCCCCGTTGGAGCGGACATTTTTGCATGAGTTTATGCACGATATGATGCACGACCAATACACCAACATGAAAGCAGTTATGGATGTGACATCCGGAATGTTGGAAGATGGCGCGTTTGACAATTATGTCCGGGAAAGACGGGATGAATATTTCGACGCCTGCGCGAAAGCCGGGCGCGAGGGGCTGATCCTGACGAAGAACGAGGACGGAACGGTCACCCGCAGCTTTGCGAGCGAAAAGGCAGAGAAAGCCTTTGACCTGATGATGCGCGAGGAAGCAACCGCGAATTTCGGAGCGGAATTCCTGTATCGGCGCGGATTCCTGACGCGAGTTGCGCGGAGCAACCAAAAGTTGGTTCTGCGCGCCTTCCGTGCAATCGGTCGGTGGATCGATGATGTTCGTTCGCGCGACATGGAGACCGCACGGGCGCTCGAGGGCTATTTCCGCACCATCGAGGATGCGGTTCGGAACAGCAAGGGAAACAGCGAAATCGCAAGCCTGCTCTTTGGCTCAAAGCCGAACGCGCAGAATGCGGAAACAAAAAGCGCCGCCGAAGGATCGGATACACTGTATTCCCTCCCTGCTGTTTCCCCTGTGAAGCCCTCGAGCCGGGAGTGGAAAACCACCATCGACACGGCGGAAGCCAAAAAGCGCTTCCCTTCCCTTTGGGATGTCACCGCAGACGAATCCCAAACGCGCAATCCTACCCAGATACGCAGTACCGTATCTACATACAGAAAAATTTATGACATTTTGAAAGCAGAAGGCTTCAGCGGAAAGATTCTTGACGCTTCCAGTGGTCTTGGCTACGGTACTCATGCCGGTATTGACGAGTACGGCTTTGAGGTCGATGATATCGAGCCGTACCCCGACCGCAGTTATTCTCCGAAATACACCGATTATTCCGCATTGGACGAAAAATACGATGCAATCATCAGCAACGCCGTCCTCAATGTATTGCCGCAGGATCAGCGGGATGCCCTTGTGGTGAAAATGGGGAAACTGTTGGCAGATGGCGGAAAACTGTTTGTAAATGTCCGTGGTGATGATGTCAATACGCTTTCGAGTAACCCAAGCAATGTCAAAATCGGCGATATGGAGTGGTTTGTATCCTCGACAGGATCATATCAAAAGGGATTTACGCGCAATGAACTTGTGGCATACCTGAAAGACGCACTCGGAAACGATTTCGAGGTTCAAGGTACATCAAAATTCGGGAAGGCATCGGCTATTGTCACCAAAAAGAACAAAACAGTCGATAATGTTTTTGAAACTGGAAAAACAGCGGAGACTTCCGAATTTAGACGGAAATCAAGTGATTTCGGAGATATTCGTTTTTCTCTGCAATACTCCGGCGATATTGCAGAAGGTCAAAGAAGATACCTCGATACGCATCCTCAAAAGATCACATCCACAGAATTGAAGCAGGCACAGAATGATGTTGCAACGATGGTTGCGGATATGATTAAACACAAGGACATTTTGCCGGATGATACATCGCGTGGAAAAACGCTTATCAAAAATGGGTCATATGATGTATCTGTCGAAAATACAACGATTTGCGTCAGAACGCTTGCATACAATTCTTTTGTTGATATGGTTGCCGAAAAAATCGGCAGACCGCTGTCAAAAATGGAGTCTTTCCTTGTATCGCAAAAGCTATATGATATCGCAACCGATCCGCAATGTTTGTATTGCTATGTTTCGTTGGACAGAAAGTCATACAATGATGCCCTTTTAACCTACATTGACCAAAGAGACGAAGCAATTCGTGCATATAAAAGTGCCGGAATGCCGAATGTCAAGAGAGATTCAAAATCTGGACTTTATGCAGATTTTCTGCGCGGAAGAAAAGACACAAACAATATGTGGAATCGATATTCCAGCTTTCTAAAGTATGCAAAAGAAGGAACAAAGATTCTGACAAAAGAGGACATTGCCACCGAATCAAAGCGTGCTGGGCTTGCAAGAGACAAGGGAACATTTGGAGAGCAAATGCGTGAAATGCTCGCTTATGCGCAGAGCGCTTCATGGGCAAAAAAGCAGCAGGCTTATGTTGCATATTTTGACGAGATTTTGAGAATGAGTCCTCGCGTTGTAAACAACCTGAACAAGCATTATGGTCTGCGCTTCTACTCCTTTTCCGATTATACCCCGGCGTTTATTGTTGAAAATATGCAACAGATCACAGATGCTTCAATCCGTGGACTAAAAGGGCTTTCATACACAAAAGACACAGATTATGCGAAGATTTTTGCATCTACCGGGATGAATATCAATATTTCCGTTTTTGCAAAGAAGATGGCGGATGGAACTTTCGCTATAGATGCCAAGCAGAGCGCGAATATTGATGAAGCAATCAGTCTGAGAAAGCAATATCCGAATGTCGGAATCGTGGTTGTTGCAACCGATGTCGAAGGTGTCAAATGGGCTTTGTCTCAGGAATGGAGCGATGTTGTGATTCCGTTCCACACGGTTCGCACGGGCGCAGATGTCGCGGAATTCTACAACTGGTCAATTTTCAATGAAGAACAAAATGATGTTGTTTCGGATCAAAACCTTTGGGATGCTTATGTCAACTCTGTGGCGCATACGGATTCACAAAAGAAAAAAGTATCTAAAATGGTATATCCCTCTGAACATCAAAATAACCAAGCAAGGTATCTTGAAATATGCGAAGAGCGGGGCTTGACGCCAAGATTCAGCAAATTCCTTGACAATGTGAATTACATGAAACTGGTGAATGAAACCAGACAGTCCGAATCTCAAACAGTACCTCTGAAACCGATTTTCAACATTGAAGAAGCCAAAAAGTCTTTTCAGAAATTCATCAACAAGGGTGGGTATTACGGCGGATGGTATCACGAAGGAGTAAATGTTGATGCGGAAGCAAGCGCAGTTGCAGAAGATGTAAAATCAGGAAAAAAGGCTAATGAAGTATCCTATGGCAGACAGGATATATCGAATGCCATGAACGCAAAGCGCACCCAAAACCGCAAGCATGGTGAAATTCGGTTTGAATTACCGAATACAATTGAAAGTGATGTTCTGAAGCGGTATGGAAAGACATACAACTGGAAAGAAACTGGGTATATTCTGCGCGATGGTAACCGGCTGGATTTGTCCGGAAGAAACGAAGGCGCATCCGGTGGGTATCGTCAGGTTGACCACAGAGATATTTTCTATGAAGACAGCGGGGACAGTGGGACAAGCGCAATGATTGACTTTATGCGCCGTGGAAATATTCGTGTCATACCTGAATCCCCCGGAATCAATTTGCAACTTGAACCAACGGAATCGCAGTACGAGAAGATTGCGGATTTGGTTTCCAGTCTTGGATTCAAAGAGAAATATTTCACTGTCGATTTTGATGATGCAAACGGAAACACTGTTCATTCATTGGAGTATGACGGAAATGTTTCTTACAGAAAGGTGATATCTGATATTCGCTCGTATTTTGCAAACGGAAAATCAAACGCAAGCGACTTGATGAAATTCCATGACAGTACACGATTTGAACTCAATTCCGGCACAGGCTACAGCCGTGGTCAGATGTCGAAGATCGTAGCGAACCGGACGAAAGGAAAGGTATATTCCCTCTCCGATGCGGCGATTGCGATTGACAATGTAACAGCTTTGATATCCGGTATTTTGAGCGATGAAAACATATCCTTCCGCGCAAAAATCCGAGGCAAGTCCCGTTCGGAGGTGATGGACTTCCTGTTTGAGCAGATGAACAAGGAACAGGGCAACGGCAGACTGAACACCGCCCTGCAAGCCGCTGATTACATTCTGAATCATGCGGTGGTGCAGGAGGAGTTGGACAGCGTTGGGCGCGAGGAATACGCGCGCATGATGGATATTATTACGGGAGTTGAATCCTATCGCAGAAAGTTCAAGTTCACCGAGACGGAAAAAGCCGATCTTAAGCATATGTTTGACAAGGGATATCCCTCCCTGCTCCGCGCGTGGTCGAGCGAGGACGGTATGATGCCTTCCCGTATTCTCGCAGAACTGAAAGACAGCGGTATAACGGTCGATTCCGCGTCCGATGTGGAATCCGACATTTTTGCGGACTTGCTTGGGCAGTATCAGAACGCAAAGCAGGCAATCAAGCAGTGGAACGAATCGGTTCTTCTGAACACGGTCGGGGACAAGCGGATGCTGACGAAGCTGAAAAGCGACATGGCGCACGAAATCCTGAAAGCGTTTGAAACGACCGGAGAAAAATCCGCCTACCGCAAAGAGGTGGAAGCCAGACAGGAATCCATCTCGAAAATGTTGGAAAAGAACCGCGCAAAGCTGACCGCCGCGCGCAAGCGGGCGATGTCTGAATCCCGGCTGTACCGCAATGCGATTAAGTTGGACGAACAACTCAAACGCGACCGCCGTTCCAGTCAGTTGCTCTCGGACGAGCGGATGCGGAAGGTTGCGGAGAGTGCCGCAAAGATCGGAAAGCCGCGTAACGCGCGGAATCCCCTGACGGTGCGGGACTGGGCGAAGTCTATGCAGGAAATCTACAACCCGAAGAACCCGTTGCTTGCCATATACGGCGAAGCCGATGAAGAAACCGGAAAATTTGAACACACCTATTACAGCAACGAGGTCGGAGAAGCGCTGAATCGGCTCGCGCAGATTGACACGGAGGTCTACCGAAACGGGAAAAAGGTACAGGTAAAATATCTGACCGACGAGCAGATTGTTGACCTTGATACGGTCATTTCCGGCATTACACGGCTCTACCGTGACTACGACACGGTGTATTTCCAAGGGAAGCGGCAGAGCCTGACGGAGACGGCGCAACGCGGTGTGGACAATATGCAGTGGATTGCGGACGAGCGCGTCAAAAAAGGAAAACGGTTCGGAGTCATTGATAAAATCAAGCGATGGACGGATGCTTATCTGTATGAGATCGCTTCCCCGATGGCTGTCATTCACGATATGGAACGGCATGACCCGAACGGCGTTCTCTCTGCGGCATTTGAGGAAATCGTATACGGGCAGATCAGCGCACAGACGATGTTTGCCGACCTCATGAATCCGTTTGAAACCTTCTACAAGGAAAACAAGGGGTACAAAAAGGCACTTGCCCGCGACACGGTGAACTTCCGTGGTCATGAACTGACCAAAGCGCAGGCGATCAGCCTGTATTGCACGATGAAGCGAGAGCACGCGCAATTGGGACTGGAGACATTCGGCATCATATTTGATGACAAGAACGGAAACCGCGTCAAGACAGGTTCTCTGAAAGGCTATGACGCGAATGCACTGTACAAATCCTTCAGCGAGACGGACAAGCGGTTTATCTCTTTGGTGGAAAGCTTCTTCAACGATGTTTCCAAGAAAGTAAAGGGAGACGCGGATATGCGGATAATCGGTTCTACCAATGTTCTGGATGACTACTATTTCCCGATCTTGCGTGACCGCTCACAACGGACGAACAGCGTCGGCGATACCCGCAGGGGCATTTCGGACTTTTTGGAAACGGTTCTGAATCTGTCGTTCAACCAAAACACGGTTCGCCACGCAGACGGGCGGATTGAAATTTCGGATGTGACAAACACCATCATGAAGCACGCGCAGGGCTTGGCGATCTATGCAAATCTGTATGAGCAGATTCAGACATTCGACCGGATTCTGAACAAGAAGGTCGGCGAGATGGACGCAGACGGCAAGCTGATTCGAGAGACTACCAAATCGCTCGGCGAGATGATGGAGGATAACCACAAGGGAATGCTGAATTACCTTTCCAAGCTGCTGGCGGATGTGCAGGGGGTTCGGACGGATATGACCGGTGCGATGGATGTCATCGATCACGCGCTGACCAAAGTATACGGACTTTACGCGCAGGCGGCGGTATCCGGAAACATCAAGACAGCAATCCTCCCGCTTGCTTCCTACTTTGCAACCGGTCTGTATGTTGACGCACGGCATATGGCGAAGGGCTTTGCCATGAATGCAACACCTGCAGAAATCCGGGCAAACATGGAGCAGATGGACAAATATTCATCCGTGACCAAGGGGCGGTACTATGATCGCGGCGCAATCAAATCGCAGACGGTTCAGGATGAAGTCCGCGGGTTGATCTCCGTAACCGGCAAAGGCATTGAAGCAACCGAGCGGTTTATGCTCTCCAAGGTCTGGAACGCCTGCAAATCGCAGACGGCGGAGCGGTTGGGTCTTTCCATTGATTCCGACGAAAACTGCCGTGCCGCAGCAAAGCTGTTCGACAAGGTGGTAATTGAAACGCAGTCGCAGTATGTTGCATCCATGAAAAGCGCGATGGGCAGAAGCAAGAACCAACTTGTTCGCGGTCTGACGATGTTCAAGTCCGATGGTGCGGCAATGTTCTCTTCGTCTTTTGATGCGATCCGGAGATTCATGGATCTGCGGGATCGGGCGAAAGCCGGGCAAGATGTTGGCAAGGAACTCGCCGTAGCGAAGAAGCGGGCTGGGCGCGCGGTTGCAAGCGTAGCTTCCGTATGCGTTGCCGTTGCAATCATCACACAGGCAATGCGGTACGCGTTCAATAACGATGACGAGGAAGAGGAAACGCCTGCAAAGAATATCGCCATGAACACGATGAATTCCGCAATGGGAATGTTCCCCCTGATCGGAGATGTCTACAGCGTATTCGCGGAGGGTTACGACATTTCCAACATGACATTGGATGCGCTCAATGACGGAATCAACGGTGTGCGCGGTATGGTTTCCCTGTTCGGAGACAAGAACGCGACGCAAGCAGATGTCGCTCGGGCAACCCGCAAGGCGCTGTATGGTGTCGGTCATATGGCGGGTGTTCCGGTTCGAAACCTGACCAACCTGACAACCGGTGTGATCCGGCGGTTCAGCAAACCGGCAATGTACGGGTATGACAGCATTTTCTCCGGCGAGAAGTATTCGGAAGATCTCCAACGCGCGGTCAAGCGCGGGGACGATAAGATGGCGGAAGCCATTACGAAGGTCATGTTCCGGCGCAAGAAAACCGGAGCATACAATCAGGAGACATTGGATGAGGTTCTGCGGCTGTACAAAGCGGGATATGACAAGAAGGTCATGCCGGGCGGAATTCCGGACGATTTGACTCGCGCGCAGCGAAAGACCTTCCTGAATGTCTATGGGAAATCCGATGCGGATGTGCAGAAGCTGATAGAATCCGATGCTTACAAGGCGTTTGATGACGAGCAGAAAGCCTCCGCAATCAGCAGCCTGTATCGGTCTTGGAAAGCCTACGCAGAGTATCAAGCGACTGGCGAAACAGATGACAAATCGGCACTCCTGTCTGAGATCATGGGGGCGGACAAATTTGGGAAAGCCCGCGCATACCTCTCCGGGCTGAAAGCAAAGGAGGATGCGGAAACTCCGAAGGACGGTTGGCGTTCAACCATTCAGAAGGGCTTGAAGGGAATGGGGCTGACATCCGATGAACAGGCGCTGATACTCTACGCCGCAGGATATCATTCCGCCTCCGATCTCTCTGCGTTCCTGCGGGTTCTCAATGCAAAGAATCTGACAAAAGAACAGTTGGCATTGCTCGCGGAGATCTTCAAACTGGATGTGAAAAATGGAAAACTGGTAGAGAGAAAGACAACAAAAAAGACGGCATGAGAAAAGGCACACGGGGAATTTCCTCGTGTGCCTATTTTTATTTTTCTTGATCGTTACCCTTTTCCTGCTTCTCTCTGCTCTCTGCAATGTACCGGGAAACTTTTATGTCATAAAACAATCCGCAGACGCATTTCATCAGCATCCAGAAAAAGAACGCAAAGATCGGTCCACCTACCATATATCCGATCCCCTGACCGACCATGTATGCGTATGAGCTTCCGTTAGCGCCGAGCAAGATCAAAAATCCGGCAATACACAGGATTGAGCCGATTGTTATCGCAAACACCTTACAAAAGCGAAAAAGCTGATTGATATGATCCAAATTGACGGTAGCGGGGCTTTCCACAACAGGGGCTTGCTGATGATCGGGGTAATTGTTCATTGCTTTTTCTCCTCTCCAAAGTACAGAATTTATTACTCCCCCATTATAGCATACATGGCTTATTTTGTCAATGTATTCCCATAAAAAAGGCAAGAAAGCGAAAAAGTTGAACCAAATACCCCCAAAATTGAACCAAAACGGGCTTTTTTGCAGGTTTTTTATGCGATATAATTTTTTCAACGACCAAGAGGAAAGGAGGAAACCGACATGAGTAAGAACCCTTATCAGACCACGAACGGCGGGATTATCAAAGCCCCGCATCCGCAGAACGGCGGCGATCCGAAGCCCATCTCGCGCGAAACCGGCGGTGATCTGCGATCCGGTAAGTAAGGCACGCGATCCAAGGAAAGGAGGACAGCAGAATGCCAAACCAGACTGATGAAGTCAAAGACCCTTTGCAGGAGGAAGTACCTGCAGCCCCTGTAGAGGACGAGGTGGAGAAAGACCTCGTCAATGATCCGGAGGACGAGCCGGAGGACAAAAACGAGCAGGAGGATACCGCTGCGAGCGCGCAGGAAGCGGATGGGAGCGCAGATGACGAAGATGACGGCGATCTGTGGGATGATTGGGACGATGATGACGGCGCTGATGCGGACGATGCGTCCGACGCTCCGGAATCCGAACCTGACCCGGATGCCGCTACGGATGCTCCGGAAACCGATCCTTCCCCTGCTGATGAGCAGGAAGACCCTGCAGAGCCGGATGCCAACGCCGAACTGATTGACCGTCTGCTGACCGACCTCGGCTATGAGGGGACTGCAGAGGAAAAGGTCGCAAAGTACAAATCGGACAACGGAATTTCCGACCCGAAGCCGGACGAGCCTGTACAGGCGGAAACCGACCTCTACACCCGCGCCAAGCGGGATTTGGAGACCCTTGCCAAAGCCTATCCGGAGCGCATGAAAGGAATCAAGGCGCTTAAGGATATTCCCGAATTTGATGTGGTTGTCAGAAAGATCGTGTCCTCGGGATGTTCGATGTTGGAGGCATACAACGAGGTTGTCATCGGCAAAGTGCCGAGTGCCAAATCGGAAAAGCAGAAGGCGCAGGCACAGAGCAAGAGCCACCTCGTCGGGACATCGACCGCTGTTCGGTCGAGCCGCTTTGATCCGGACACATCGGAACTGCGCGAGTTGCGCAGGAGTTTCCCCGATTACACCGAGGAACGAATCCGCGAACTGTACCGAAAGGTGCAAAAAAACACAAGATAACGAAAGGAGACCGAACCATGTTCACTATTGAAAAAGTCCTGAACGGTAGAATCAACTACCCCGAGACCGAATTCATTCCCGTGACCGCATCCACGACCTACAAAAAAGGCGCGCTGATTGCGATTACCTCCGGCAAGGCGGTGCTTGCCGGTTCAAAGAAAGCAACCCATCTCTGCACGGAGGATTACACCGCAGGGGCATCCGACACCCACCACATCCCGTGCTTCATTCTGTCGGAGGATGTCATTCTTCGCACCACGCTGACGGCAGAGACCGCCCTTGTAAAGGGCGCTGTATCCGCAATCAACGCAACCGCAGACGAAGCGACCGGCGCTGCTCCGGGAACTGGGAAGTACGGAGTGGAAATCGTCGAAGTCATCAGCAAGAAAGCCGGAGGGGAAATCCTCTGCAAGGCTTCTGCGGTTGCAGGCTCGTAACCAATTCAAAGGAGGATCAAGAAAATGGCACTTGACATCAATTTTTCCGAAAACTATGGTCAGGGCATTACCGGTATTCATGACGCAAAAATCGGTAAACTCATGACCCCGCTGAAAATGTACATTCAGGGCGAGAGCGACGCGCTTGCAACGAGCAAGGCGCAGAAAGACCTTGAAACCGTATTCCACATGGCAACGAGTACGGGATTCGCGGATTCCTTCACTGTCGCAGACACGCTCGGCATGATGGAGAATGTTGCCGCAGGTAACGGTCCGGGTAACCAGAGAACGAACGAGACCGGGCAGAAAACGATCAGCAACGCTCCGTTCATGATTGAAACCGCAGTCACCCGTCAGCTGATTGATGACTGTCAGGGCAGGCTGACGGCAAACATTCAGAACATCGGCAGAAGCATTCCTGCGTCCTACTACCGCACACGGTCGTATCTCGGCATCAATGCACTCGCAAGCGCATCCCACGGCAACAAGACTTTCAAATATGTCGGTGGGAACCGAAACTACGAGATCGATACCACGACCTACGACGGCAAGCCGCTGTTCTCCAAGTCCCACACCTATGGTGTCGGTTCTGACCGTGTGAAAAACGGCAAGGGTGACACACAGTCCAACGCCTTCTATGTGAAGGCTACATCGTCCTCCGGTTCTCTCGTGACGGCAGGAAACATTCAGGAGTACCTGAACGCGATGGCGACAAAGCTGACGCTGATGAAAGACGAAAGCGGGCTTCCGATGGGCTATGTCGGCGACATCCTGCTTGTCCCGATGAACCGCATCAAGCTGGTGTCCGCGCTGAAGACCGCAGTCGGAACAGAAAGAGCGGCAGGAAGCAACAACAACGACATCAACCTCGTGTTCGGTCATTACACGATTGTTGCGAGCGAAAAGTGGATGTCCGACAAGGATGAGATCATCATGATCTCCAGTGATGCGAACCGGCTGCTTGGCGGTAACCTGTTCCTCGACCGCAAGAAGCTGGATATCAAGTCGTGGGAGGACAACCACACCAGAAACCTCATCATGAACGGCTACGCACGGTGGGGTATCGGTTTCAACACCTACAAGCACGCGGTTGCGCTGACCATCTACGGCTCGAACGATGCCGCAGATACCGACAACTGCGAAGAACTCACCTGACGGAGGAAACTATGACAATCGAAGGTCTTATTCGCTCCGTCAAAAGCCTCGCACATGAGGAAATCGATCAAGACCTCGATTCGGCGGCTGTGGTTGCATCGATCAATCGGGGAATCCGGATGCTTGATGACCTCCACAGCCGCACGGGAACTGTCATGCTGCACCGGTTTACGGTTGCGGCGGAAGTCCGACAACCCGTCAGCGCGGGGGCGCTTGATCTGGAAGTATTCGGCGCAACAGCACTGACGCTTTCGCACGACAATGCGGTTCTCGGATTCCGTTGGAGTGCGGACGGCGAAGAAAAGCAATTGGTTCGGAAGTTGGACGGAGATACCGTTCTTCTGCAAGACCTGCTCGGCACTGTTCCCGATTCTCTGCACATCACGGTAGAGGGCGGGATTGTTTGGCAACTTCTCGCCCTATCCTGCCCCGCCTACACAAACGCGGATATGATCCCTCGGATTGTCCAAAACCGTTTGGTCTACAGCATCAAGGCATATGCATCGGACTTCCTTTCCTTTGTGAATGCGCCTCCTGTCACGGCATACGGTTGCGATGTCCGCGGATATATATTTGAGGGAAGCGATCTGACAATTCCCGAAACGCAAAACGCGGATATTGTCGTGGAATACCGCAAAACGCCGCGCGAGATTACCATCGAGGATTACGAGGATCAAGCCGACACGGTAGAATTGGATGTAGCAGAGGATGTTGTCATGCTTCTTCCGTATCTGGTCACGCACGATCTGTTTCTTGATGACAATCCGGATGTTGCGCTTCGCTCCTATAATTTGTGGGAAGTCGAGCGCGCGCGGTATATCACCGAGCGGTCGAACCGCAGAACGCTTTTCAGAAGAAATACCTATAAGGGGTGGTAAGCAATGGGTGCGAACGCACAGGTGAAAATGTCCTCGCGGACGCAATACAGCCGCTATCTCGGAGACTTTCGCGGGGTGGACTTCTCGTCCTCTCCCGCGATGGTTGCGCAGAATCGGTTCTCCTACCTGAAAAATATGTGGAAGGACTATGAATCCAAGCAGGGACAGGCGATTGAAACCATGCCGGGGTATCGCATCGTTTTGTCCGCTTTGGCGGGCAAAGGGAAAATTTACAGTATGCATGAGTATCGGGACTGTGTAATGGTGAAATGCGGGAAAGCGCTTTACTGTTGCAAGCTCGGTACAAACGGAATGACAATTGAGCCGAGCGGATCGCCTGTTGCGCAGAATCTGAATGACGGTTCTATAACAGGCTTCGTTTTCAACAATGATTTCTGGTTTCTGGATGGAAAAGATTACTATCACTATACATATGGGAAAACATTTGTTGAAACCGCAACCAGAATTGCTTATGTGCCAACCACTTACATCAATGGAGAGGAATATGAACAGCGCAATATTTTGACCAATCTATTTAAAGAAAAAGCGTTCGTTGGCGGACGTGCAATCGAAGATGGATCTATAGGCATTGGTTCTGAAGGACTTACATATAAAATCAATGAACCTTCAAACGTTTCGTCGATTTCTATTACAGGATGCACGCAAAAGCATGAAACACTTTCCATTCCTGAAACGCTTAAAATTGATGACAAAGAGTATAGTGTAAGTAGCATAGAAGGTTTTTCCGGATATCCTTGCAAAACGCTTGTGATTCCAGAAGGTGTGGGAGTGGAGAGGAATGCATTTAGCGATTGCACCGCCTTAAAAACAGTTGTAATTCGTAAATCAGCCGCATCCAGTATTGGAGAAGGATTGTATAAATACGGAGTCTTTGAAAACTGTACAAACATAGAAGATATATATATCTATGGAACGAATTTAGGTCATATAGCTGGTGATAACAAAGATCATTGGACTATATCCTTTGATGAAGGCTCTTTCCCTGATATTAATGCATATTCCCATCAACCGATAATCTACTTCAATTTATCTCTCGCAGATTTTATAAATATGCCAACCCACAATAATCTACCTGCGATTCTTATAGAGAACGAGGATGGAATTGAAGCCGCACCCAATTTTGTGGGGAATACGGTTTACTGTTCCGAAACGGGAATTTACTATGACATAACGTTGTTTGAGCCTTGTAAGGACATTCCTGAAAAATTTGTAGGTATGGATACAGATGGTGCTGGTACAATTTTTGCAGCCGAAATTCTCTACAACAATCAGTTCTTGAAATCTCTTGGATGGAATTATAAGTTGTTAAAAGATGATGGCTATATTCAAAAAGTTAGAGTGTTTCCCATGCAACCGATTTCCGCCGGAGATGAATTTTCTGTTACCGGAATCGGCGAATACACCAAATTATCAACATCAAAGCAAAATAACCCATCCATATATGACGCAAATGCAAGCTATGATTCGTCCACCGCTGACAGCGCCCTAAACGTCTTGCTGAAATGCACAGTCACTGCGATCTTTGACGGCAGAATCTTTTTCACCGGAAACCCCGATCTGCCGAATACAGTGCTGTATTCCGCGCGTGATCTGACATCCGCAAACAATCCGGCATACATTGGGGTGTACAACTATTTCAATGACGGTGTCGGAGACAAGCGGAACACGGCGATGATCTCCACGCCCTCCATGCTGATCGTCTGCAAAGAGAACACCAAGCAGGACGGCTCTTGTTGGTATCATGTCGGGCAGGACACTGGTTATGACCTTATTCCGCGCGTTTACCCGTCCACACAGGGCGTTGCCGGAATCGGCTGTGTCGGTGCGGCAACCAACTTTTCGGACGATCCGGTTTTCCTCTCGACCGAAGGTTTGATGGCAATCGGCAAGCAGACCGTAAATCTGGAGCGCACGGTCGAGCATCGGAGTAGCAATGTTGATCTGAAGCTGAAGCGTTGCGATCTTTCTGCGGCACGGATGGCAGAATGGAAAGGATACCTCGTACTCCTTGTGGACGGTCAGATATTCCTTGCAGACAGCCGTCAGCTGTTTCAGCATGATACGGGCGTAACACAATACGAATGGTACTATGCGGACGATATCGGCATTTATGTCGGGCAGACGCAGATGGTGTCTACCACCACGGGGAGCATTCTGGCAACTGTGAATGGAGAATCCGTAGACCTCTCCGCCCCAGAATACGCAGACAGACTGACATGGAGTCAGAACGGCGGCGGTACAGGCACGGTTCGCATCAACCGCGACCGTGAAAGCGTTCGGTATGATAGCACGCAGCTGTTGGCATCCAACGCGGCAATCCTTTTGGATGGTACGGATACCGGATTGAAATTTCCGATCGTATCGGCTGATGACGGCGCATATCTTGCGACATATGTGGATCAATATAGCGGCGGTTCGTTCTCCCCTGCTATCAGCCTGTGTGTACTCGGAGACCGTCTGCTGCTCGGAACAGAACACGGGGAGATTCTTTGCATGAATACAGACCTCCGTGGAAAAACCGTTTGGAGAGCCATCCGCCGCCCCGAAGGATTCACCGCACCGGACGGAGACACAAGGGTCTATGCAGATCCATCGGAGGATATGATATGGACGGACAAGGAAAATGCACCGACTGTAGAGACCGACTTTGGCACATACGCGGTTATCACAACGGGAAGCGTCTCCTATCTGGCAGAGAAAATCGAGGTCGAGCCGGACGAAATATGGCAGGGCTTCTACAGCCGTAACGGTCGGGAGATACCATCGGTATGCGAGACGCTTTGCGACCCTTCTGCATACCCCCAGATTGCCAAAAACACCGTGCGCAAGAGCATTGTGGTCAGATCGAAGTCTATGGGAATATCCGAATACCGCGTGTTCATTCGCTCCAACCGCGAGCAGGAATGGCGGGAGTGCCGCAGGACTTCCCGTACTGGGAACATGGTTGATCTGGAATTCGGGAACTTGTCCTATCTGACCAATGATATTGTGATAAGTGTTGTTCCGGATCGGCTGAAACGGTGGCAGTGGCAACAATTCCGATTCGAGAGTAGCGGCTATTGTAAGCCGTTCGGACTGCTCGATCTGTTTTACAGATACGAAAACGGAGGAAACATCAAGTGAGCAAGGAAATCAAAAAAATCACGGCAGATGAGGTCTATCCCGTGTCCATGAGACGGCTCGGGGATCGTCCGAACAGCTCCTCCGCGCAAGGTCGCGGAGGAATGTCCTCGGCGGAACTGAAAGGCTTCATGGATAAATACCCCGAGTTGGTCAAGGAACGACTGAATGAATTGATCGACATGTGCAATGCAGATTCCAAGGACGGAATTGCAAAAGCAATCAAAACGCCGGTTATCGATCCCGAAACGGGAAATGAATTCTCTCTGTATGATTGGTTTGCGTATGCAAAAATTTATCTGAAAGGAGATAAGGGTGATACCGGCGTTGGAATTCAGTCCATAGAAAAAAGAACCGGAGTTGTCGACTTTGATGACATTATGAACGGAATCGATGCAGATCACTACAGGATCACGCTTACCAACGGAGAGATTTTCGATTTCAAAATCAAAAACGGCAAAAAGGGAGACAAGGGCGAACAAGGAGATAAGGGAGAAAAAGGAGATAAAGGGGAACAAGGCAATAAGGGGGACAAAGGAAACCAAGGCGAGAAGGGTGATAAAGGCGATCCTTTTGAAATCTACAAGACATACGCTTCTGTTGATTTGATGAATGCAGATGCAGACAATGTTCCGGATGGCAAAATTGTTCTCATATCATCTGATGTCAGCGACGAGGACAATGCAAAACTCTATGTGAAAATCAATGATAAATTTACCTTTATGACCGATCTTTCCGGCGCACAAGGGATTAAAGGCGAAAAAGGAGACAAGGGAGATAAAGGAGACAGTGGGAATCCTTCCGGCAATATTCTTCAGGAAACAGGTCAGAGCGCGGAAGATACCATGTCTCAAAAAGCAATCACCGACGAACTGTCCAAGAAAGCCAACACAGACGGCTACTATTCGAGCCTTGGTGCAGGGACAGCCGATCAGCTGAACAGCCCCGATGGGACAACCGACAATTCCGCATTCAATTTCCGCACCACGGCGGGGTCGGAATCGGTCACAACCGAAAATGTGCGGATCAAGAGCATTCGCGGCAAGACGATTGTCTGGAATCAGCTGTTTGATAAGAATGCTACACCAAACCGTAACAGTACCGCGATCACATACTCCGTAGATGGCGATGAGAACACGCTGACCACTACGAGCGTCATAACAACATCGTGGTTCAACTTTTCGTGCCCTACCGTATCGGGACATAAGTATCTGATCTGCGCACGATCGTTAGAGTGGACATCCCCAAACCACAGCAATCTGTACGTGGGGGGAGAATCCCATCCCGATATGGCTTCGTATGCGACGCTGACATCAAGTGATTTGTCGAAATTCTTCACCGCAACGGGCGATACCTGCTATATCAAAGGTTATATTTCGTATACGGCGGGCGATTATGTATTCAAGATGCGCGGTGCACAACTTTTCGACCTCACCTTCATGTTCGGGGCAGGCAACGAACCCGCGACCGCTGCGGAATTCCGCGCGATGTTCCCGAATGACTACTACGAATACAACGCGGGGCAGATGTTGAGCGCAAAGCCAAGCGGGATGGTGACGGTTGGGTTTAACCAACTCAAACTCCCCGGTCGAACCGAAGTTTCGGATGACAGGACTCCCGCATCTGTATATACCGATGTGGACAGCGATGTGTTTTACAAAGGGCTTGCCGCAAACGGCTATCTGCAGGTATCCCGAATTGAGAAATACGCAATTTCCGATTCAAGCATCAGTCTAAAAGGGACATCCGACGCGTATGGTATCGGGATTCCCACGCGGGCTTTTCCGAATACCGCGTACCATATCCATATAACGGGCACGGGTGCATATGTTCGCGTATCGTATCTGGATTCGAGGAAGGAAATCATTGGCTTTACAGACACCGAAAATCCGATAGACAGCTTCACAACGCCCGCGAACTGTGCGTACATGATCATCGTATTTCTTGCAAGACCCGCAGGTACAGAAATCTCGTTCGAAAACATCTGCGTCAACCTCTCGTGGAGCGGCTCGAAGAACGGCACATATGAGCCGTATGAAAAACACACCCGTGCAGTTGACACCGCAACCTATTTCCCGAACGGAATGCGGAGTGCCGGAAGCGCTTATGACGAAATGGACTTTGAGCGACGGAAGGCGATTAAGAGGATTGGTGTCGTGGATATGGGGAGTTTGAATTGGGGTAGCAATACTGGACAATTTCCATCACACTCATTTTACAGTCCTAGTCTTGCCGATGCAAAAGGCAGAACAACCAATATTATTTCAAATGGCAAATTTTACAATTTATATATCGATAATGATGGAAGAATAATTGCCATTACTGAGAGCGACGAAGAATATGATTCTTCAGAGGCTCTCAAAGCTGCAATGTCCGGCGTGATGCTCTACTATGAACTCGCAACCCCGACCGAATTTGACATTCCAGACACGGTATCGAACATCTACTATGCGGACGACTGGGGTACGGAGGAATGGATGCAGGATGCGAGCGCGACAATTCCCGTGCCTGTCCCCGCAACGCTGTTCTATATGCGCAACCTCGTGGACGAAATCCGCAATGTGCGAAAGAACTGTCTCGAGACAGCGGACAGCCTTGACAATCTGTTGGCGGCGCTCGGAACAGCCTGCGGCGGGACATTCACAAAGACTTGGAGCGACACCGATCAGGAGTGGAAATTCACATTCGCGGCAAGCGCGGCAAGTCAGACCGCAGAAACGGAGGTGGCAACATGATTATCCGAGAGGATCTGCATAACGGTTATGTGCGCGTCAAAAGCGACAGCGGCAAAATGATTGTCCGTGTGAGCGACCGAATGGAGTTCACCGAGGCGATCGTCAAAAAAGATTCCGCAGTAAAATTCGCGGAGAAAGAATAAGGAGAAGGAACAAATGAAAAAAGCAATTGCACTATTTATCATGTTTATGGTATTTGCCTTTGGCATTTTCACTCCCGCATATGCCGAAGAATCGACACCGAATACTTCCGAAGAATCCTCCCTGGAGGAAAACGAACCGGAAGAAAAAAATCCTTCCGAAACGGATACAGGAGGTGAACCGGAGTCGAATGTCCCGTCCGATACGGATGGTATGCAGGGAGATTTGAAAAACGAGATTCAGGGAATGCTCGACGATTTCAAGGCTGATCTGGATGAGAAGTATTCCGACAAGCCTTGGTATGAGCGGGCAAGCAGCTTTTGGGATCAATACATCGGATACCTCGTTTCCGGAATCGTCCTGTTGGTTAATATTGGCGCTGTTCTGTTCGGTATGAAGTACGGGAAGAAGAATATTTATAAATACTATGCATGGTGCAAGGATTCCTTCATTCCGTGGATGTCGGATGCGTTGGAGAGTTCCAAGCAATACGCCGAAAACGCCGACAAGCAGTACACCGAGATACTGGAAAAGTATAAAGCGTTGGAAAGTATGGTTGAGGGGCAGGACAAGCTGAAAGCCGAGACGCAGTCGGCGATTGTCGAGATGAACGAGGCTCAAAAAACTGACAGAAATCGGATGTTGAAGCAGACGCAGGCACTCCGGAGGATTCTGTCGGTTGTAGCAAGTCAGATGGCATACCTCTCGCAGTCCACCGGGCTGAACAACGAAACTGCGGAACAGATCCGCACGAAATACGATGCACTTCTGGCAACACTGGAAAGTGAAAGCGAGGATGCAGAGCATGAGTAACAAGGCAAAGTCGGTGTTTTTCAAACTGCTTTCCTTTGCCTGTTGCGTTGTCCCCCCTGTGATCGTGATGATACAAAACGGATGTTTCGAGCCAAAAAATGCAAATGCTTTTCAGAGGCTCGGCATCATCGGCGTGGCGCTTGCGATCGTTGTGACCATAAGCGGAAGTCGATATCTGCGGGAATTTATCAAGCCGATTGTTACCGCCCCCGTGATGGTATTTTTAGTCCTGTGGATTCTGTGCGGTGCGCTGTCCGGCGTCATCGCACAGTTTGCACAGGCAATGAAAATCGGGTGTATCAGTTCGGCGGCTGCTGTCGGATTCGATATAGCATCGTTTGTTTTTAAGAAGCGCGGAGAGGCAGAGGAGAAGGAGCAGAAGTGATGGAAATGAAGTTTCCGGACGCGGCAGAAGAAAACCGTAAAAAGGTCGGCGCAAAGCTGTTGCAGGCAAAAAGCAATAAAACGCTGTGGGCAAATTTCAGTATTCTTCTAATGGTTCTGATTACTGCCGCCGTGCAGTTCTTAGTCCCGACAGAGGAAACGCCGCATCTGAAGGAATTCGTGTTGGCTTCCGTATTCGTATATCTGACCAGCACATTGACCTATACGATCCGGTATCAGGTTGGAATTGACCGTGGCAAACGGGACGAGGAATACATCAAATCCGTTGCGGCATTTGAAAAGATTCGGGAAGAAGCGCAGGAAATCAGCAACATGGAGGCGTTGCAGGAATTCTGCATTCAGCTTCAAAAGGAATCGCTTGATGTTTGCCGCAGAGAAATGCTATTGCCAAGCAACATCCCACTTTCGGTGTTTATGGAAAACTACATGAACATGAAAACATCGGATATTATGAAGCTGAAGATCTCCTTGCGAACGCGTATCATGCTGATTCGTTGCGCGCATGTACGGGTTGAGCAAATCAGCGCGGTCGATGTCCTTTCAAGCCACGGCGCTTTACAATCCGCCCATATGCGGTTATTGGGAATCAGCGGCGCGAAAAAGGAAAAGCGCGACGCAGCCATGCGTTCGGCAAAAGCGTTGCTTCTGACTTTGTTCACCGGTTATTTCGGATTTCGGCTCGTTGACGGATTTTCCGCATTGTTGCTTCTGCAATGGACTGTCCAGATGGTTCCAGTCCTGAAAGCATTCTTGGACGGATACCGTCAGGGGTACGCCAATATCACAGTAACAGAGACTTGCTACAAACAGAATCAGACAGAGATTCTGCGGATGTTCATCCGGCATAAAAAGGAGGAACATCATGATCGGACACAGGATCAATCGGATCGAACTGGAGGATTTTACGGAGAACGCGGGGCTGACGGAGACACAAATCCAAATCCTGCGAATGAAGTACTTTGACAGTGCGGAGCGGTCGGTTGTATCTATCTGTGATGAACTGAACATCAGCGTTACCAAGTACAGCAAGGAGAACCGAAGTCTATGGGACTCCATAGATCGGTATCTTGCCCAAAAAGAAACACAAAACGCGTAAAAATATAATATATACCAAGCAAAAAGAGGGTGAGTTTTTCACCCTCTTTTTTGTTATGATGATAGCAGAAAGGAGTGATGGAAATTGTACGGAACTTATCCGGGCTATCAAATGCCGCAGATGCCTCAACGGCATGAAATCATCAAGGTCAACGGGGAGAGCGGGGTGAATGCCTTTCAAATGCTGCCGAACAGCGAGGTGCTTCTGTTGGATACCACAGCGCCGCTTGTTTGGTATGTACAGACGGACGGAAACGGCTACAGAACCGCAACGCCCTATACCATCACGGAATATGTCAAAGAGCCGCCTGTGGATATGAACTACATCACAAAGGTACTCGGAGACATCAACGAGCGCCTGAAGAAGTTGGAAGGAGGAAACCATGCAGAATCCGATTCTTAAGCAGATGAATCACGGAATTGGGACACGGACGGTCAATCCGATCCTGTCCGGTCTGGCGCAGCTGAAGAGCATGGCGCGCGGGAATCCGGAAGCATTCGCCCGGATGTTGGCGCAGAGAAACCCGCAGTTTGCACAGTTCATGCGGGAAAATCAGGGAAAGACCCCAGAGCAGATTGCGGATGCCTACGGAATCGACCGGGCTGTCCTCCGGGACGCGCTGAAATGACTTCAGATGGACAAGTGAACCCCCAAGCAACAAAACGCCGCAGAGAGCGTTTTTGAGCCATCTGCGGCGATGCAATGAAAATCAAAGGTGCGCACCTTGATTGATATAAAAAATAAAACAGGAGGAAGAAACAATGGAAAACGGGTATAACCTTTCGGACATTGCCGCCGTATCGGGCGGCATGGGCGGTCTCGGAGCAGGTGGCGGCGGAGCATGGGTGCTGATCATCCTCTTCGCAATGATCTTCGGCAACGGCGGCTTCGGCGGTTGGGGCAACGGTGCGGCTGCACTGACGCAGGGTGATCTCCAACGCGCGATCGACCTGAACAGCGTTCAGGAAGGACAGCGGGATATTGAAGCCCGCGTGCAGGAAGTCGGAGCGGAGAGCGTTTCCGCGATCAAAGACGCGGCATACAACAACCTTTCGGAGATTCGAGACATCGGCGCGACCGTGAACGCAGGCTTTGCCGCACAGCAGAAATGCTGCTGCGAAACCCTGCGTGCCATCGACAGCGTGAACTACAACGGTGCAATCAACACCGCATCTGTCAATGCAAATACCACCGCGCAGACCCAGAAAATTCTCGATGCGCTTGCGCAAAACAAGATCGAGTCGCTTCAGGGCAGAATCAATCAGCTTGAAATGCAGAATGCGCTCGGCAATGTTGTCCGCTATCCCACTATGATGGCGTACAATGCCGGTGTTTCCCCGTTCTGCGGTGGCTACACGCCCTGCGGAGGGAATGCGAACTACTGACAGCTGAAAGGAGGAAGCTGAGATGGCAAGACCGTATATTAAGACCGTGACCGGAACTGTTTCCGTTCTCGCGGACGGAGCAGTGCCGCTTGGTCAGAACCTTGTGACCGGGTATTGCAGACAGAGCCTGTATATGCTTGGAAACGGGGTCAACATTTCCGACCGCTGTATCAACGGATACAAGATCAGCGTTCACGCGACATTTACAGCTCCTGCCGCCGGTGTTGTCACGCTTGCGGTACAGCAGAACGGGACAACCATCCCCGGTGCAACCGCGTCGGAGACGGTTACCACTGCCGCAACGGAGACACGGACGATCTCGTTCTCGACCATCGTCAAGTCGGTCTGCGGAAACGCGTCCGATCTGATCTCCCTTGTGAACGCCGGTGTTGCGGCTGATTTCACGAACGTGGAACTGGACGTCGAGCGGATTTGAGGGGGGTGTTCTGAATGCATAAGAAGAACATCGAAAGCATCATCCGTTCCGGAAGCGGAGAGCAGATGGAAGCCCTGCGGGATCTTTTCATCCGGACTGTCGACGAGATGGACGAGGAAAAGAAAGCGGAACTGGAGTATTGCATCCACAAGATCGCAAACGGCGGGAAACTCGGTGAAGCTGTTGCAAGACACTGGGTGTCCGAAATGAAGAACAAGGACGGCACATCCGGAGAACATTGGACGAAAGAGCAGACGGACGGTCTGCATCGTCAGGTCGCGCCCTCGACAGATGCGTGGGACTTTTACGCGGCAATGAACATGATGTACAGCGACTACTGCAGACCGGAATTCAGTTCCAGTGACTACGCCATGATGGCGAAAGACTGGCTGTGTGACGAGGATGTCGGAAGCTGTAAAACCGTCCGGTACTACTACTTTGTAGTCCGGTAACAGAAAAGGTCGGTTGCTCCAAACGGGGCAACCGACTGATTTTATTTGACGCTTTGCTTGACGATCCCAACCGTTCCGTCAATCTCGATTCCGTCAACGTGTGCGGAGCATTCGGGGCAAAGGTCGAGCGTTACCGCCCTCCGCCCGTTTCGGCAGACCGTGATAGAGCCGAATTCTGCCTCCCTGATGAGCGTTCCGCAAATGGCACAATGTCGTTCCCCCTCTGCGGTGGACGGATCGATGTACCCAAAGGCTTCCGCGATGCGAAGCGTGATTTCCAGCTTCCATCGGCGATATCCGGAACGCGAAGTCAATGTTTTGCACTTTGCTTCCGGGTAGCTTTTTCCGTTTATCAGATCGGAGAGCATCCGGTCTGACCATTTTTCCGTTACAACGCTTGCAACCGCATCATCGATTACGCGGTTCGTATTGCGATAGGTGTCCCGCACGAACGGTGTCAGATTCCCCGAGTGCAGTTCTTTCTCACGCCTCTCATAATCCGCACAGATTGCCGATACCACCCGACAAACGCTTTCCGGTATTTTGAACATCTTACACCTCCCGAATTTTGATTCCGTACCGCCACAGCATAAGTTTTCGCTTGATGATGTATTCCTTGGTACGCTTTCCCTTTGCATCCTCTACAATCAGATCACCGTTTTCGTTGTAGACGAAATCCGCTATGTATACAACCTTTCGCTCTGTGATTTTTCCGTTCTCTACATGGTTTGGAATCAGTTCAAACGGCACTTGCCGCTTCAGATCGCCGATCTTCCCGGCGCGCAGGAGCAGTTTTAACTCCTGCCACCGGGTTGCTTCACGGATGGAATCAAAGCGAATACCGTCAACGGTCACAGGCTGATTGCCGTATTTTCGGTATGTTTTGTACATGGCTTTTTGAACACCCCCTCATAAATCCGTCTGCCGTGCCGTGTGGCGATGTAGAAGTCATGGAATACATATCCTTTGCCTATCAGCCCTTCGCAGTGGAGAGCGAATTCTGACAGGTTCGCAGAGCGGTATTTCATGCTTTTGTCTCCCTGTTCCGCATGGGTTTCCCGCAGTGCGGGCAGAATTCCAATCCACAAGAACCGCGAGAGTGTTGTCCCAATCGGGACACGGGCATATCGTATGCGATTCTCTTGCAGAGGGAGCACACCCACATAAAGGATGCCGGTCTGTCATTTTCGGGAAGCCATACACCGGTCTGATCCGGAATCACCCGCATGGACAGGATGTCATCGGTGTTGTAGGATTTTGTGTGCAACCGCATGGAAGTCGGATTGTCCTGCGCGTTCTCTGAAACTGTCACCACAGTCATAGCTGCAGTCGTGTTCGGGATTTCAAGTTCAATTTTCATTTTTTCCTCCAGTGTAACCACCAATGAATTTCGTTTATTACGAACAGGACAAGGCATCCAACCGCAACCGCAGCCATGAATGCAATGAACCCGCCGATAAGATACTGTATTTCGTATGACATTATGCTTCACTCCGATCCAGTGCTTGTCCGCAGTATGGGCAAAAGATGTATTCTCTCAGCCCGATATGGTTTTCGCAAACAGGGCATAGGTCGTACTCACATTCGAATTTTCTCCCCGTTTCTTCATCCTCGTCATTATAGTACCGCTTTTTGCACTTCATTGGAATCTGCTTCATTTTTTTACTGCTTAAAAGCGCCTCATTCATTGTCATTCTCCTTTACAATCAAAAGCCCTTTGCAGAGTTCGAGCAATTCGGCATCGTTGCGCTTGATAGCGAGCGTTGCAATGTCTTTGAGGTAGGACGACAAAAGCTCCAAGCCGACAGCAATTCCGAATGCGGTGTTTTGCGGTTTTCCCGAAACAGCATCAATTATCAGCCGTGTCAGGTTGTTATAGTCGAGTTTCATCCTTTCACTTTTCATTTTTGCTTCACCTCCTGATTGATACAAGCGCTACACAAGCACCCGCCGTAGCTGCTGGCGTATACGCAGAGAATGCCTTTGGCGTAACAGCAATATGGTTTCATTTGTCATCCTCCAAGTCGATCTTCGCACCACAATTTGGGCAGAATTTGAACTCGCTTGAATCGCAGCAATATGTATCGTCATCACACCAATGGCAATGTGAGCATTCAAATGTCCACTTGAAGCAGTTTTGTAAGTTTTTCGCGTATTTTACTTCCCGTACGTCTGCCGCTGATGCATTTTCAAGAAGTTCAATCGCATCACCAAACCCGGTAACATAGTTGTCGTAATCACCATAGTCTCTCACGAGGTCTTCATGTCGTTCTTGCATTTTATTCAGTAGAGCATCCTGGTCAATGTATCTTGCCATTGTTATCTTTCTCCTTTATCTGTTCTTCCAATGTTTCAATCTTGTGTTCCAAATTTTCGATGTGGTCATCGTTAATCCATATAAATATTTCTCCGACAATTACTCCAACCGTCATCAAAATTTCGGAAACTGTACCTGATGTAAATGTTGCCACAATTAACGCAATCAGTGAGATACCTAATAGCCACCGATACATTCCATTACTCCTTTCACCACACGAATTCTGGATGCTTTTTCATGAAAGGTTCGACTACTTCCTTGATTGCTTGAAGTACGCCATCTTTTGAAGAAAAGTAGACGATGCCTTGTTGCTTGAATACGTCATTGCTATCGAAACCAAGATTTTTGCCATTGAAGCTGTAAATAATATGATAATGACGATTACGACAGTCCCACTCTGCAGTATCTTCACACCCATTGTCATACGCAAACTTCAACAGCTTACGATATAGCAATTGGTGGAGCGCTACTTGGCGGGCGAACTGCTCGTTATTGAAGTAGTTGACAGCATTGTATACACCATTATCACACAGATCATTATTGTCAAAAAATTCTCGAATGGCGTCGTCACCAAGGATAGTAACATACTTCTCACCCGCAGCGCAGCGTTCAAACGGATTCTTTCTTACTTCAACGCCTAAAGTCTTCAACTGTTCTTTTGTCAGCTCGGCTCTCTTGCCATTGATTACAATATAGCTGTCATTCATTGCTCCTGCTCCTCCTCACAAAAACTGTACTCAACCCACAGCTTCCCAGTTTTGTCGTTCTTCGCACAACCAGTAATCATGCAATCGCCGTCAATCAGCTTTCTCAAAATAGCGGCAACAAGCACCTTTCCGAACGGCTGATTCTTTTCGGATTCCCGTTTCTTGATAAAATCGATCAGGTCTTTTTGCAGTGTAGCATCAATCTCTGTCAGCATTGTTATACCTCCTCCACATAGCACCAAGACTTCGGGGGGCGGGTTAGCACTTTCCTTTTACATCCGCCAAAGCACCAATCATCTTTTTTCTTGCAATAAAAGCCGTTTTTTATATACCCCGTATCCGTAAAGGCGTAATAGCTTTGCTCGCGGTTTTCACATTGTCGAATTGCTTCTTTGTCTGCTGTGAAAAACTCGCTCAATTCCAGCGGCTTGTCATAGATTTTGAGGTCGGAGATGTGCCAGCCGTAAATACTGTTTTTGTCGGCTCTACTTCCTACATAAGCCCCAAATTCGTCATATGATAATGCTGTTTTTTGCAGAATGCTCGGTAAAATGTCCGTCATATAATTTTCGGGGTTTCCGTTCGTATCGAAAAGAACTTCCACATTATCGCACACAAACTCGCCGATGACCTGTCCGCGCCCCGTGTAAAGCACATGACCGTCCTCGTCGACGAATGTCGGCATATCCGACCGCGCTTTTGTTTCGTATATGTAGCACCTGAACGGTGTCTCGATCTTCGGGCGCGTCTTGCGCACCTCTATCGTCTTATTGCCGCTCGCTATGAGGTCACACCATTTCGGATGGATGCTTATCAATACGCTTTTCATTGTTTTTACTCCCTTCATGCCTTTCTTGTAATATCTCGTTTGCCCGATCTACGCCGTATACCATGCACAGGTAAATATAATCGTTGACGTAACGGGCAAGAATCTCGTCATTTTTCTTGCCCGTATGGCTCTTCGGATAGTTGGCTTTCATTGCTTATCTTTTTCAGCAAGCGCCCTTTCGGCTGCTTCTAATGTGAGAAATACGGATTTTCCAATTGCTGTATCATCAAACGAGATACCGGGTGTTTCATAAATAATCTTGCGAACTGTACACCCGTAAATGCGCCCGTCTGTGCCAACTTCATACACAACTGTGCCCACACGGCACGGCAGTTTCACCCATTTGGAGCGGTCTGCATAATCTTCACATTTGTTTGCAACCAACGAATTGAATTCGTCGGCATTGTTTGCTATTGCCATTTTCAAACACGCATTATAGTGCAAACAGTCTTTGCAATCTTTTTCCTTTTCGGTTTCGTCTCTGAATCTCATGCAACGAACGGATTCTCCAAACCTTGCCTCACTGCAACCGTATTTGTTCAAACAACTATCACACGTCATTTTTATCACCCCTCCTGCGCTTTTTCAGATGTATTTTCCGCTTGATGCTTCGTGCGATAGCCCACAGGCAGATCGAAACGAATCCGACCGCGAGCACCGCCATTCCGACGATGAATCCGATGATTTCAATTCCGTCCCATATAACGATCTGATCAATTTTTACGCTCATTTTCCCGTACTCCCAAACCCACCGTTTCCGCGCTCGGTATCTTCCAAACTGTCGACCAACTTCGGAACAGGGGAAAGAATCGGAAGAATCACAAGCTGGCTGATTTTGTCACCGGCATTGACCACATAGTCCGTTTCGCTGTGGTTATACAGCTTCACAACAATGCTCCCCGTGTACCCTGCATCAATGACCCCTTCGGAGGTCAAACCGTGTCTACAGTTTAGCCCGCTTTTGCTTTTGAGCATCCCGACATATCCCACGGGAATCTCTACGTGAACCCCTGTATCAAAGGCAAGGCTTCCGCCTCCGCGAATATATCCGTTTGTGGAAGCGTAAAGATCCAATCCGGCATCAGCATCGTGTGCGCGAGTCGGCATATATGCGCCACTGTCCAGTACCACCTTCATCTGCGGGGAAAGATTTCTTCGCCGCTCGACCTCACTTTCCATCGGAAGCAACGGGCAAAGAGCCTTTTGCTCGTCATAGCTGTCAATGCTTTCGTTTACATCCTTTGGAAGTAAAATGCAGTAATCGTTTTCCCCGACGAACGGACAATCCCAACACCTTTTTGGGATGTCCTTTGAATTAAGATATACATCCATCTGCTTATTCTCCTTTTCTCTTTTCAGGGCAGTTTTCCGGCGCTTCTCCACGCTTCTTTGTGGTCAGCACCCATCCATCCGTTTTGGGGTGTGTGCAAAGCATCTTTCCCCAATGTTGGCAACGCGTTCCGCTCGGACTGATGCAACAATTTTTCAAACCCGCACCATCCGCACAGATGCCGCAAGAACGCTCTGTGTTGCGTTTCTCGGTATCGGAGTGTACTTGAACGCCGTTCTCTTCCAAATTGCGTTCCTGCCGCGTTCCTGCGGCGCTCTTTGCAATTTGGTTGTGTTTCAAGCCCTCACTTTCACAAATCGGGCAAACTTGCCGTCCTTCCGGTATTTCCGATCCGCATACGATACACCGGTCAGTCATGTGTAATATCCTCCACCACTTCGTCAATTTTCTTTTCGTAGTCCAGCCCCTCAAACATCTTTCCGAAAATCGCCATCAGACAGGTTGTCTCGATACTGTCTCCTGCCATGTGGTAAAGAGAGGACGATGATTGCCGGACTTTCAACCGTTCAAAATCTTCACGCTTGACGCCCTGCAACCGGAAGCATTCCAACTCCGTCAGTCGGCGAACCCGTTTCGGCGTTTCCACAATGAGGTCTTGATGCTTTGGAATAGCCCTTGTCTGCACAGTCCCAATGATTCCTCGGGGTCGCACGTTGCGGTTGTATGCATCGTAAGCGACGGGAAATTCCGAAATAAAATCACCAGTCCAGTTGTTTCCTGCATCTGCCGTTCTTGTCATCGCGATGCAATCGCCGTCCGTGATTCTTGTGTGCTTTCCGAAACGCTTTGGTGATTTCACATATCGGATCTGCTTGTCCGTAAGATAGTAGCTTTCCGAAACATCCTTCTCCAAGAGATCCTTCAATTGGTGTTCAAGCGGCATCGGATCGGGGAAATCGTAATAATCGTCAGATCGCCAGGAAACCATGAAGCATCTGCTTCGGTTTTGCGGGACTTTGTAGTCCTTGGCGTTCAGAATCTGCCATTTGCTCCGGTAGCCAAGGCTATGAAGCAGTTCAAGCCATTTGCGGAATACGCCGATATTTCGCTCGCCGATCACCTCCGGCACATTCTCCATCAGCAGGATATCCGGCAGAACATCATGTTCCTTCGCGTTTTGCAGAAGCCGTCCGACCTCCCACAGCAAGCTGCTCTGTGTTCCAGAGCCTTCCTCCATGCCGTCCATCTTTCCTGCGAGCGAAAGGCTTTGGCAAGGGAAAGAATAGGTCATAACATAAGTGCGCTCATGCCATTTGGCAAACACGGGATTCAGTGTAACCATATCGCAGATGGAAAGTGAATTTCTCGTTGCATATGCGGCATTGGCAACATCCAATATTTTTTTCTTCGGCATCCTCCGGAGTTGCTCTTCGGTCAGTGGGGTCTTATAATCCCGAGAAATTCCTCCTGCCAAAACGCGTAAAACATCGTCATATCTGGATTCATTCGCCAAGACGGTGTTATCATCCGGACAGTGCAAATCCTTATAGGCGAGGATGGAAGGGATTGCCCATTCGGAAATCATAAGCCGCTGAAACGGAACGCCGAGATATTTCAGCGCAAGCGCCTGTGAACCGTATCCCGCAAACAGTTCCACCAACATGATCGGCTTTCGTATCCGAAGCGGTTCTTTGCCGTCAAATATGCTGATTTGTGACATCTTCGTCCTCGCATTCCAACCGGAACAAATCCTCGACCGAAAGTTGAGTCAGTTTGCTCATCTTCCATGCCATCATGTTTGCTTTGACTGACAGGCTTGTTGCGGCATGGCTTGTCTGCAAAATGTGCTTCGCGTAATCTGCCGGATCGTCCACAAGGTACATCTTACCGGAGGTTGAAACAATGTAGGGGTAGTCGAACGATGTATTGATTTCATGGGTGATCTGGCGGAACTTCCGCGCATTGATTCCGAGAACGGCTCTGATGGCATCCCGCGTTCCCGCATTGGCTCTGCCTCTGTGATGATTCAGCAGATAGTTGTATGTTCGTGTAACTTCCGCTTTTGTCAGCTGATTCATACTCCGATCTCCTTTCTGCGCTTGAATCGGTTGATCCGGTAACTGCGCATAACGGACGGATATTCTTCTAACTGCCTCCGCTTGTTTTGCGCGTCCCGTGCCTTGCTGTGTTCCTCTGCCCATTGCCGATAGTCATTGCACTCGCAATGGCATCCGGGGTGACGGTCAGGGCATGGATTTCGCTTCCAACATGGGCTGTTGCTCATTTTTATCGCCTTCCCAATCATAAAATTTTCTGTTCAATGCCGCCTGAAAGAAATCGTCTGTGTCGAAGCTGCCTTTGTGTTTTTGAGCGGATGCCGGTGCTCGTTCGCTTCGTCTTTCCCATGTACGAACTGCCGCTTTCCAATCTTTCATTCGCGCGTTTCCAACCATCCATCCCTTGCTCTCATAGAAGTCATAGAACTGTTCCGGATTTACGTTGTTGTTCCGGCTTACGCAATATTCGCGAATTTCTTCTATGGTTGGGGGTGTAAAATACGGCGCTTTTGGGGGTGCAACGCGCGTGCACGCGCTTATAGAGAGAGTATTATATTCTTTTTCTTCTTCTTCTGTCGCGTTACCTTGCGTTACCTCGGTGTTACCGGTAACGTTACCATGCGTTACTTCTGCGTTACTGGTAACGTTACCGACTTGTGACTTTTTGTTTTTTTTGAACTCGGCAACTCTTTTTCTTGTTTGCTCTCTTACTTTATCCATTCCATCGACATTTTGATACTCACCCCATCCAACGATTGTATAAAATCCGTTGTCTACCGCGATCATATCAAGTTGTTCGAGATTTTTCAGAGCAGCAGCCACTGTGTTTTCTTTGAAATCCAACTCATCCGCAAGCATTTTTGCGTCATACGGAATGTTTTCTGTCAGAAAAATTTTTCCTCCGGAATTACATCGTCCTGCCATGGTTAATAGCATTATCCAAATCAGAACGATGTTGTTTCCGTCAGGCAATCTTCGGAGGTGCTTTATTTTCCGGTTGTCAAACATATCGGTGGTTATTTTTACCCATTTGACTTCTCGCACTATATGTTCACCTCCGATAGATCAAAATGGCAAACTTTCGTCCAAATCGGACGGGAAAGGCACGGTGCTTAATTCTTGCGGCAATTGTATCTGTTGTTGAGGCTTTGCCCGCAAGCCATCTCCATTCCAACCGGGCTGCGCTTTTGCCCCCGCAAACAGGATGTCCTCGGCAACCACCTCGGTGGCGTAACGGTTTGTGCCGTCATTGGCTTTCCATTGCCGCTTGCGGATAGAACCGAGGACGCAGACCGGATCGCCCTTGCGAAAGTTTCTGCCGAGGAATTCCGCTTTCTTGTCCCACGCCTGGCAGTCGATGAAATCCGTCTCTTGGATGTAGTTGCCGTCCTTGCCCTTCTTGCTACGGGCAACCGCAACCGTAAAGGACGCAACCGAGATGCCGGACGGTGTTTGCCGCAACTCAATGTCGCGTGTGATGTTTCCGGCGATGATCGCTTTATTCAGGTTGAGCGTCATTTGAGTCTCCTTCTGCCGGTTCAAATTCTCCGGTGATCGGCTGGATGGTCTCTGAATTCCCTGCATCTGTCATTTCATCGCGCATTTGATCTGCGAGATTGGCTCCATCGCGGGATGTTTGATATTCGATGGACATTACACCCCATTTGCCAATCAAGCGGCGGTAGACCGTTTTTCTTGCCATCGCGTCCCAATCATCGCGCCACCCCTTGCCTTGATATTTTCCTTTGCGGAATTTCTTTTCATGATTCTCGATTTGCTTGACGGTCATGTAGATGGTCTTTTCAGTACCGTTTACCAACCGGTAATATCCAACATATCCGATTACCGGTTTCGATTCGCGCTCGTCATCGTCTTCTATGAATTCGATCTCGATTTCTTCCGTCAGCCGGTTGTAGCTTTTCAGTTCTCCCTCTCTTACATCGACAACATTGATGGTCTTGTATGCGCCTGTTCGGATTGCAAGTTGATGCATTCCTTTCCATCCGAGGATGAAGGTTGCTTCCATCTTTGAAGTCCCGCTGTCCTTGTTGAAGTTATTGAAAGGAACAATATAGGCATATCCAAGGTTTTGATCTACCGGGAGGTCAAAGGAAGCGGCTTTCAAACTGGCTTGAATGACGGTCATCGGTGACTCATAAAATGCTTGCTGCATATTTTTGTCCGAGTTCACCAAAGACACGATAGAGCTGATAAACTGCGGCGCCCTTTTTCCGAGTAGGTCGTTGAATCGATTCCGCAGATTTTCGCCGTCCAACATTGCGTTCATGATTTGGTTGACGGATTTTTTTGCTTCCACCTGACGATTGTTTGCTTGCGATACTGCATTTTGAATTGTTCCCATTTTTATGCTCCTTTTCTTTCTGTTACTTTGAACGTTCTGACTGTAGTCGTTTTGTAGTACGGGTTAAGATCAATTTCTGGATTTGCCTTAGCGAAAGATTTGCTGTCAAAGCTCCTGCGGTCACTGCTTGTCCATGTTACCTTGTAATTGCCGGAATCCCCGTGTCCCGCATTTTCCATATGGGACTTTATGGTGTTACCTATCTCATCACGGCGGGTTTCCATTTCCTTGATCTGACGTCCGAGCGCCATATACTCGTCAAGGCTTGTCCCATATGCGCTAAGGTCGACGACTTCATCGGTGGATTCCGTGTAAAGACCGGAAACCGTTTCTTTGGATGATTCGCTTCCATCAATCGCGGGTGGGGTGTCCGTTTTCACACACTCCATAAATGCTTCTTCTGCTTTCATCAGGATGGCAATATCTGCATCATCTCTCGGGATCGTGAACACAACCAACTCGCGGCAATTGACGAGAACGGCAATATACGCGATATCATATCCACCTACCGCCATATAGTGTTGCACTTGGCAGTACCAAGCATCCGCGGGTTCTCCACTCTTAACCTTTCGAATGGTTGGAATACTGGTCGATGTTTTGATTTCAAGGATTGCATTTTCGCCCAGTACAACGCGATCGATATTGGCACAAGCCCATGGGAACTCGGTGTTCAAAATTGTTCGGTTTTTCCGGCGAACTTTCTTGCCGGTTTCTTCTTCAAACAGCTTTGCAACAAAATCCTCCAGGTAGCTACCGACTTTTGTCACGATATTACCGTCAAACTGCGGAACTCTCCCAGTCTTTTCCGCCCAAAGGGTATAGGCGCTCTTGTATGGATTCATCCCAATCACCGCTCCGGCATCGCTTCCTCCGATATATTTGGATCGGATTTTCAACCATTCGTCATGTTTGTTGTACTTGACTTCTGAAATCATTCCCATCATCCTTTCGATAATAAAATCAGTTCTTATTATTGATTTACTGACCGTACAGGTCGCGTCCCTGTCCGGAGAAGTCACACAGCTTGTCCGAAACTGCCTTGTCTGACTTCCCGGTTACAAGGAATCGAAACCATTCGGCGATCGCTTTCAGTGCCTGTTTCATCGTAATTCCTCCTCATACATTGGGTCGTATGGATCGCGGCGGCGCAGGGCATCTTCATCGACTCCGATCAGCCGCAGAGCCATGCCGCGCCTGCGACGGCTTCTCAACTGGTAGAGGTACTGTCTGCGGCGGGTTCTGATGCGTTCCTCCGCCTTTGCCAACTTCACATCAGGATCGGCAAGCAGATGCGCGATCTCAATCTCCACTTCATCATCGGTCAGATTCAGGTTCTTTGCCATTTTCACTTTCCTCCGGATTTCCTCTGTAGTAGCTGTTGGGGTCAAGGTGATAGTAGTCGAGGTAGTCCTGCACATGAACCCTGCCGCGGGTGTGCAGACGGTCGCGGGTGTTGAACTTGATCTCCCGCACGATTTCCGATGCCCGTGTGTAGCAGATGCCGAGCAACATTGTCAGGTCGGTCAGGTCAAGATAATCCTTTGCGAACATCTCACGCCGCTGTGCGAGAGTCATTTTTACGGGAACAACCTCTTGGTTGGTTTCTTCCGGGGTCATTGCTGTTCTCCTTTCTGATGATTCATTTCAGCGATTATGAATTCCAAAGCCTCTTGCCTGCGGCAGAAGTCACGGTAGTTTTTTGAACCGCTCTCTTTCCATTCAATTCTATGCGATTCGCGGACGGCATACATTGCTTTCAGTTCATCGACCGTAACCGCCCCTCTCTGAACCGCTCTGCGATAGTACGCTATCTCCTGTTCCAGTTTATCCTGCTCGTATGTTCCAAGCGCGCTGTCAAGGTATTCCCTTTGATCTTTCAAAACATTCGGAATTTTTACAGACATCTGCATATACGGTTCTTGTTTCGGCTGCAACTTCTCCGTCAGTCGGTCGATCTCGTTGTAAAACTTTTCGGTGATTCTGTCCATCTCTGCGAATATTTCTTCCATGTTACACTCCTTTTCACATTCGATTTCCTCAATAACATCTTTTGTGGCTTGCTGTCTGATGCGGACTGGGCAGTATGCTGCTTGTCCTTTAGCGATAAGCGGTTTTGTCCATTCGTTTATATACCGCTCGTACTTCCGTTTCAGGTATGAAAGATCGAAAGAACCGCTTGAAAGATAGAAACGCAAATCTTTTTTGTAGGTTAAATATTCGCGCTGTTCTTCTGTAATCGGGACTTGGACAGCTGGATCGCAGTGTAACGGTTGCAATCTGCCAACATATCTGAAATGACCGGATGTAAGTTCAATCATCGACTGAATGTCTTTAGCTTCCGCTTTTTTACGTTGTATAAAGTCCATTTTCTCCTCCTTGTGGTTCAATTTCAATCTCCTTTCAGTGTCTTTTTAAGACACTTCATTTGCAAAAAAAATATTATCGACTTCAACGGGGGTAAGATTGTACCGTTGCTTGATCTTGCAAATTTCTTGCTGGGTAAATTCCCGACCATGATTTTCGTTTTTCTTATTGACAAAAGATTGAGCAGAGATTCCAATTGCTATCGCCAGACTTCTGTTAGTGTCCCCGTGCAACTTCATCTTACTTTCAAGTAGCTTTTTATTCATTATAAACCTCCTTAAGTGTCTTTTTAAGACACCATAAGTATATCACATAAGAATGAGCTTGTCAAGAGGTTTATCAAAAAAAGTTTCTTAATTTTCAAAAATACTTGCTTTTGGATAAAAAATGTGATATAATAAAGACACGAAACAAGTTTTGCGAGGTATTGCGGTTAATGGAACGGATGGCAGATAGAATAAAAAGATTGCGGATAAAGAATGGAATGACGCAAGAGGAATTGGGAAATGTTATAGGAGTTCAAAAATCCGCCATAAGAAAATACGAAAGCGGTGCGGTACAAAATATAAAGCGCACGTCCATAAAAAAGATGGCAGATTGTTTTGGGGTTTCTCCGTCTTATTTACTTGGATATGAAGATTCGGATTTCGATGCCAACGATCATGAGGAAACTCCGGAAGAAAAAAAGATGTATGAGTTGTTTAAATCAGTGCCTCGTGAAAACCAAAAGGAATTATTGGCTTTGATAGAAACGGCTCTGAAGATGTCAGGGCTGATGAAGAAGGAGGAATAATATGCCATTTGTTATAGTTTTTGTTTTTATTGGAATTATGTTTTTTGGATGGTGGTTTTCAAATTGGAATCAGAAGTCCGGGGTCTTTGTTGGAGGTGTTGGATCGGTTGGGAAGAAATGCATGGTGGATGCTATGAATTTTGCAGCACAATATATGCCCGAAAAAGATATACCCGACTTTAAGATTTGGATGTATGATACTGTTCGAGAATTGGTTGTAAAGGATGAGGACAATTGGAAGTCATATATTGAAACGCTTCCAGAGACGAACACATATTATCCTAAAGAAGAAACAAAGAGATTTCTTTATGAGAAACATGGGTATAGAGATGGCGCAACTTGCTTGGCAATGGTTGCTTTAATTTGCTACCTGAAGGGATCTTCACCGAAAGCTGAGATTCAGTTTTATGATTCTTATTGGGGAATAACCCCGGAACCCGTTTTTAAGTACTTCGGAATGGATAAAAAACGGTCTGAAGAATATGTTGTTTCAAAACTTGGGGCTGTAAAATGGTCTGATAGAAAATATTGACTGCTTTATAACTTGCCGGTAACTTGCAGAAAAAAAGTGGTTGTTTCCAAAATTGAAACAACCACAGTATATTATGTATTGCCGGTTTTACCGGCAGAACGAACTGCTTGACCAGATCGCAATTGCCCAAGATACGCCAGAATAACGGATGTTGCAATCCGTATGGCGGCTTGCTTGTCGGCGCAGGATTCAATCAAAGCAGATAGTTCGTTCATTTCATGCCCCTTTCTAATGTTCGATTACATTCATTATAATTCATAGTTTGTTAAAAGTCAAGCGAATTTTGTCGAAACTAATTTATTTTTGAAAAATGGAAAAGTCATTAGGTAACTTGGCTATTTATCGGTGACAAATTGGCAGAATAAAACATAATAAGGAGGATTGCTATGACAGAGTTATATATCACCTCGAATAAATACAGCGTACAGGAACGCATCATGAAAGACGGCAAGTCCTCGTTTGATATTGTGTTTCGCGTGGTCACGCTTGACGGGCAGACAAAGCAGAAACGGCTTTGCGGTTTCAAGTCAAAAAAAGAAGCAGGTCGTGGGTACATTGACTTTGTCACCAAGCACTGCGAATTGATTTCCCCGGATGTTGCAAACAAGAAAAAAACCGCAAACACTTCTGCTGCGGTGCATGATTATACTGTTGAAGAAATGTTCCCAATCTATCTTGCTGCTGCAAGCGCCCAAAACAAAGGCTCTACGGTCTGGGACAAGAAACAGCTATATGATCTGTATATCAAGCCATCTCTCGGCAAGGATAGGCTGTGTGACTTGACAGCAGAACGCCTATTTCGTTGGCAGGACGAGATTCTGGCAATGCGTAAACCGAACGGAGATCCGTATTCACAAGCGTATACGGCGAAAATCCGAAACATTCTGATGCCGATCCTTTCCTATGCAGAAAGCCGATATGGGATTCCGAACAGCCTCCGTAGGGTGAAACCACCGAAGAAGCGCGCGCAGAAAACGGAAATGAAATTTTGGACGAAAGAACAGTTCCAACAGTTTCTTTCTGTTGTGGATGACCAAAGGTACAAAGCCTTTTTCGCAGTTCTGTTTTATACCGGAAGAAGAAAGGGAGAGGTGCTTGCGCTGACCCCGGAAGACATCAAGCCGGATCGGATCAGTTTCACAAAGACATACTCACGCAAGACGCACAATGGAATGCCGTACACGATCACAAACACCAAGAATGAGAAAAAGGCGGCAACGCCGATCTGCAAGCCATTGCAGGAAATTCTGAAAGACTACGAAGAACAGAGTCCGTTCTTTTTCGGAGGGGACAATCCATTCAGCGAGAATGCGGTCAGATGCCGCTTCAATGGATATTGTGAAAAAGCAGGAGTTGAGCAGATAAGAATTCACGATCTCCGGCATTCGTTTGTTTCCATGCTGATTCACCTTGGCGCAAATATGATGGTTGTTGCTGACTTGATTGGTGACACGGTGGAACAGGTAATGAAAACTTACGGTCACTTATACGAGGAAGACAAGCTGGATATCATCTCGAAAATATAGCGAATAGTTATGTAACAAAAATTATCTTTCTATAACGCTATATATTGTACCATATATTAAAAATATAGTGCTATATATAGTGTTTTGCGCAATAAGTGCAGAATCTCTCCTTCTCCGCCAAGAAAAGCTCCCGAAATCGTAAGATTTCGGGGCTTTTTCTCGTTTTCTCTCCATTTTTGGAATTTCAGGAAGAACCATTGACCCCAACCGTGACCCCAATCGCTTTATACGCTGTGCGCGAGAGATTTTTGACACAAAATCGGCGCCTGTTACGCTTCTGTAACAGGCGCCAATGTGTCTAAAGTTCATTCCAGCAGATCGGAAACATCGCACTTCAAGGCTCTTGCAAGGCGCAGGACAATATCCGTCTGCGCTTTGTTCAAATCCTTGCTTTTTCGCTCATAGGCACGGATGGTATTCAGAGAAACACCGGATTCTTCCGCCAGTGCCTCCTGCGTCAATCCGCAAAGCTGACGGATGCGCTTGAGTTTGCTTGGACTGTCTGCAAAATGGAGATCCAGAACCGCATAGCTTTTCTGTATATCCGCTTCGTGGAGCGTTCCGTACAGTCCGAGCAGTTCCCTGTAGGGAATTGCATCCAGAATGCTCCGGAAGGTACGCCCGGAATACCACTGATAATGCACCAGCATCCAGCCGACCCAATAGACATCACTTCGGTCATAACACTCAATCCGGACGGCATTCGGGCTTGCTCCGGTGGTCTTTTCCATGACCTCCAGAAACAACTCCAACCCGCTTTTCCCTGCAAGATATTTCGGATTGCCTGCTTCAAACTGCCCGGCAATGCCGGATTGGATGACCTGCTCCAAAAAATTTGAGCCGTCCATCCCGTATTCCAGCACTGCATCGTGAAGCATATTTCCGAATGCGCGGGATGCTCTACTCAGATAGGACGAACTGTAGGCGTGGGTCATCATGCTGCATATCCTCCCGTATGATATCCAATACAAAAATATCCTGCGTCAGCTGTCGGAGGTCTTTCTTTTGGCTTTGGTAAGCGGCTCTTGCGTTCTGATCCCGCTCTGCCCGCTGATAATAATATTTCCGGTAATCCGCAATTTCATAGCCGACAAATTCAATCTGCCCGAAGGATCGCTCGGACAAAAGAACAATCTGCTCCCCCAGTGTACCGAGCTGCATTGCAAGATTCAGGTCGCGCAGGGAAATGGTGTTGTTGACAAAATCCTCCGCAAACGAAAAGTAGGAATCATCCGCGCGATAGCCAATCATGACATCCACATTCTTCATATCCGGCAGAAAGCGGGACAGAATCAGCTGCCGTGCATTTCTGCCGATGGGAGAAGTAATATCGAACTTGCGGTTCGCAAGCAGGACGGCAAGCCAGTTGAGAATGTTGTAATGCCCACGGGTCAGGTGCATGACATCCAGATCTTCCGTATGCAGAATATACTGATTGGAATACCCGTCATTCTTGACGGGACAAGCCCATTCCTTTGCAAGCTCATTGCTCTCTGTACAGTAAAAGCCTTGCCCGTAGTCGTTATAGGGCTTGCCAACTCCGAATTTCGGGGTTTCAACAATTTGCTGGGAGCCATGGTAGACTGTAAGGTTTCGGTTCATATAGCACCTCCGAAAGTAATACCGTGGTATTAGTTAATATCATTATAATGCGAAACTACCGCATTGTCAATCGGTCATTTGGAAAAGACACAGAAAAGATACAAACAGAAAGAAAATTCGATGGCTACGGGAGCGGTGTTGGCTTTACACGCTCCCGTTTTGAATCTTTTTTTCAATTCCCGCAAGCGGCGGGGAGGAAAATGGAAAGAATGGCAATCGCCACGATCAGGGCTGCAGCCGTGCCGCTGCCGTAGAACTCCCGCGCAGAAGTCCAGACGAGCCGGAGCAAGCCGATGACAATCAAAAGAGCAAGCATTCGCACACCTCCTTTCTGATTTTTGAGTATAAAAAACACCCTGCAATCCGTTCGACTGCAGAGTGCTATTTGTGGAGCAGATTTCCTTTCATGAGAGTCCCCTCAACTTTAATC